>Ga0209489_105961_pt1 | contig 20258 bp, 10 predicted proteins | sample SiratrowhiteBW_FD_187527 | JGI IMG/M metagenome (GOLD analysis project Ga0209489, IMG submission 187527) | Root nodule microbial communities of legume samples collected from California, USA - Siratro white BW (SPAdes) (version 2) | ecosystem: Host-associated > Plants > Roots > Nodule | place...
TATAAATATATATATATATATATATATATATATATACATATATATATATATACATGTATACATGTATATATATATATATATATTCATAAAATTTCGTCTGAAATTCAATACAATTCATCACATAGAAACTCAAAACAATAACTTTTATCAATTATACATTCATAAGGAGTATACATCTTAAGAAATCAAGAACTAAATTCATGTAAAACTAAAAAGAGAAGAAAATATAAAATTTTGGCTCATGCTTGGTACTAAAGGAATGACGCCCTAAGCCCAATACCTAAGAGTAAAAACTGTTGAATTGCGCCTAACCCAGGTAAGTGACGGTCGACGCGAGTCCAACTTGCCATCATTTCCTTGAAATGGGCTCGACACTTGCACATAATAGTTTTGAAAAGCATACATTTTCTCAAGACCTAACCATTTATCTACTTCAAAAACTATCAAACTATCATCAAAGAAGTTCTTTAACATTAGAACAACATATACATATCACTATAACTTTCAAAATCAATTTTCAATCAAATAAATGTACAATATTTCACAATCAAGTCTTGTAGGAAAGTTTGAAACTAGTGACCTCGTCAACCCCACGTTCAAGTCTAAGGATATATGTAAAATTAAATCTAACTTCTATATAAATCATATAATCTAGCTTTCCATACCTGAGTTCACAAAGAGCTTCAAAATTCCTAAAAACCACAAAAGTAGCTTAACCTGCACCACATAGTCCTCACAATAATATGAATATATTATTGAGACCCCTGAACTAACAGAGACTCTTCTTGAAGATAAAAACATCAAATGCAAACACCATCTACCTAGATAAACATAAAACTCAATCTGACTCCAAAAGAGAAAAGAGCATAAATGATCTTATTCTAAACAAACTCCTGATCATATAATCTTACGATCAGACAATCTTACTCTAATCATTGCTCAGACAATCTTACTCTAATCATCGCCCAGAAGTTCAAATATAACCTTTAATGATTAGTCTGATAAAAAATGGAGTCAAAAATTTAGATAAAAGACATAAAAAAAGAAATTATTTTAGAAAGATAATAATTGTATTAAAATAAAACCTGAATAATTCTAAATTTTTTGTTTATATAAAATTTTTATTTTATTAATAAAATATTCAGATATAGAATAAAGTTGAAAACAAGTTTATTTGCCATTACCATGGTCTAAATACAATCACAAGTGAAGGACCTCACATTCCTTCTTAACTTCAAGCAACTTTGGTTTAGTTCAAGGATTAGCACTCCTAACATGGCATACATAAAATGCAATAGAACGTATACATAATGTTTTAAATGTTATTATAAAAAATTCTAATTTACTTACAAATATAAATTTAGAAATAAATTAAATATTACTTACTTAATAAATTTTTATCATAAACAAATTTAATATTACCTAGGGATTACTATAAATATATTTATATAATAAATAAAGTTAATACTAGAGTAATGTTACGTGTGTACGCGTGTTCGGTGAAGATAGAACTTGACTTGATCTGTGCTGATTGGATAACATGATGTCAGCGGGTCATGAATTCATCTTGATCCAAATGTCAATAACAAATGAATGGGTTCAAACCAATCTCTCTTATTTTTATACCGTATGATTTTTACGATTTATTATTATTTTTTAATTTAAATGCAAAATATTTAACCTTTATCCGCGACTTATCCGATCAATTCAAATTTTCAGTTATTATCCCTAACAATAAAAAAAAACCATTAAAATTTGAAAAACAGAATGAAAAGCTAAAATAACAAATAAAAGTAGAAAACCTTACAAATGAAAGCTTACCAGGTGAATAATTTTGTAAAAAAGTATAAAATGTGGTGCAAAACAAGTTTAAAAACGTATATATCGGTCTCTCACCTTTTTTTTCGTAACGACCAATCGTCAATGAACTAGAATTGAGTAATTTGTGGTTAAACATTTCTCGTGTTATACTCACAAAGAAGACACACACGACACATACATTTGACTTTGAGATTTTGAAAGATACAAAAACATAAATTGGGATTCAAAACAACCCTTTTGAGTTAGTACCCTCGCGTATTTAGATTCTGTTTCCAACCCCACCCACCTATAAGATCGTTCCATAATCTCTCTCTTTCTCTTTCACTTTCACTGTCACTCTCTCTCCGAGCTGTGTTTTGGGTTGATACAGTATGATCTCTCACACTTTTTCCTGTTTTTGGTTTCATCTTTCTTTGATTTCTTCTTAGGAACGTGATAATGCACACCTATTTGTGTTATTTACATATCTAGAAAGAGAGAAATATATGACAGACTGTGTACTGTGACACAAAATGTCAATTATGGATATATTATGGTAGGCATGTGTTTAGGCCTCTGTTTGATGGGTTTTCCCAGAAAAGATCATTACTTGGCCAAAGTAAAGATTTTTTGCCAAGCTTGGTGATGGTGTATTGTACTGTGTCAATCAGTAATTTCTATGATGGTTTTTTGTCACCTGGGGTGTGCAGGAATTTATCGGTTTAGTGGTTCATGCCAAGTGGGATGCCATATACAAATTGAAGGCATGATTTTGCTCTATATATCACCTTGACTGCGGTTTTGTTTTCTGGCTTGTTGTAGAGGTTGATATGAGAGAAGAATCTAAGGCAGCCAGGGTGAAGAGGGATCCTTCAAGGCCTCTTGAGGTGGTTTATTTGTTTTTTATTATTACTTTAGTTTCAGGAACATATAAATATGCATTGTTTCTTCACTTAAATTCTTTTCCATTAACAGGGAAAATATGCTGCAATAGTAGTCTGCTGGCTTCTTGGCAATGGGAGCCTTTTCGCATGGAACAGTATGCTGACTATAGAAGATTACTATGTTTCCTTGTTTCCGGTAACTAATATATATAAACACACACACACATGAATATGTTGTGTATTTTCTTTTCATCTAGTTTTTCATTCATTCCTGTGGTTAACCAGGGACTATTCCAATTTGAACTACTTCAAGGTGCTTCATAATATGGATAAAGTCGTAGCCTGAAAAAAGTTTAGAAATTGGCTTAAGAACCCTGAAGCTTTCAGACCATGTATTTTGATAACAAAGAATACATGACAGCTTCACATCAGCTTGTGTTGTTACCTTTGATATTCAACCATACACACTACAGATCAGATGATCAAGGAATTTCTAGTCACTGTCATAGTCTGCTTTCATCTTATCACATTATACTAAACTTTCTGATCGATAAATTTCAGTGGCTATAACTTTTTTCATTTGTTTTACTGATCTTCTCACACTCCTATAGATATTCTAGCGATGGCAGTTTGTTTCTTGTTTTTTGCGGTTCTTAATTGTTGTTATTGTTGTAATATATATACCTGGATTGCTTTGGAATAAACATGTTTTAATTTTCTGTTCTGTTCTTGTGCAGAAATACCACCCCTCTAGGGTGCTTACTCTTGTATATCAGCCATTTGCAGTTGGAACACTAGCAATACTGGCATACAAAGAGGACAGAATTAATACAAGGATAAGAAACCTATTTGGATATACTCTTTTCTTCATAAGCACTTTGGCGTTGTTAATTGTAAGTCTCATTCACTTGTTTGTAATCTTTGATTCCTCTACAAAGGTTTTGACTTTTGCTTTTGTTTTTCCTATTAATCTGCCATAGTTGGATTTAGCAACATCTGGTAAAGGAGGACTTGGAACTTTTATTGGCATATGCATAATTAGTGGTGCATTTGGAGTAGCAGATGCTCACACGCAAGGTGGAATGGTGGGAGACCTATCCTACATGCTTCCAGAATTCATTCAGGTTAGCATTAGCAATGGAATTACAATGAAGTTTTGAAAAATTCCTGCAACTTATGCATTTCCTTTTTTTCTTCTTATATGGTTTTATTGCTGTAGTCTTTCCTTGCTGGTTTAGCAGCATCTGGTGCACTAACATCTGCTTTGAGGTTGATTACAAAAGCAGCATTTGAGAATTCTGAGAATGGTGTTCACAAAGGAGCCAGTAAGTAGCAATGCCAATTTCTTCAAATGCCTAACAAATTGTGATGATTGTTCAATATTTTATTTGATGTCATTTAACTTCATACTAAAAAGATTGTTGTTGCACAGACTCATACAAATAAATTATATATTGATCACTTGTCATTCTACTTTCCTGCAGTTATGTTCTTTGCCATATCAGCATTCTTTGAGCTTCTTTGTTTTCTTCTATACGCATTTTTCTTTCCTAAATTACCAATTGTGAAGTACTATCGCTCAAAAGCAGCAGCTGAAGGAGCCAAAACTGTTTCATCTGACCTTGCAGCAGGTGGCATCCAGACCCCATCTACAAGAGTACCGTTTCTTTTCTTTTCTTTTCTGTTCTTTTCAATGTTTCGAATCACAACATGTTCCTAATTATTCAAGTTTCAGTTTGCAATTAAAGTACTTCTTTTCAGGTCAATGGAGATGACACACCATTACTGCGCAAAGGGAATAAGCAACTGTTACTAGAAAACATTGATTATGCACTTGATTTGTTCCTAATATACGCACTTACACTATCAATTTTCCCCGGATTCTTATCAGAAGATACCGGATCACACAGTTTGGGCACATGGTATGGAATCTTTACTTCATTTATATTTCTATCTTTTTGGAAATAAAATCTTCCATCGATTTTCCTGTTCCTTTATTACCAGACACAACATGATAAAGATTAGTGGTGTCATGAAGAAATTATTAGGTGATCTTATAGCTCAGTATAGTCTCCACTAATTATAACATGACACATTTAAGTGTAATTGATTCTTTTTCATGAATTGAAAAATTGGTTAAGACCATAATGACATGATATAGTGTGATTATAAGTGGCCATATAACCTTTTGATATTTCCAATTCTTTCAGGTATGCTCTTGTGTTAATTGCTATGTACAATGTGTGTGATCTGATTGGAAGATACATTCCACTCTTGCAATCCCTGAAGTTGGAGTGCAGAACAATGCTCACCGTAGTCATTGTTTGTCGCCTTTTGTTTGTGCCAGCATTTTATTTTACTGCAAAGTATGGCACACAGGGCTGGATGATAATGCTGACATCCTTTCTGGGGTTATCCAATGGTTACCTCACTGTTTGTGTTCTCACTGCAGCACCCGAAGGTTACAGGGTGGGTTTGTTAAACAACCACAACTTTTCGGTGTTTCCTAAATTCATATACTAATGTTGTGCATTTTTTTAATATTTGTAGGGACCAGAACAAAATGCCTTGGGAAACTTGTTGGTGTTGTTTCTTCTTGGAGGTATCTTTGCTGGTGTGACACTTGACTGGTTGTGGTTAATAGGGAAAGGGTGGTGAAACCTTAACTAAAGCCTTAGGCATTCATTTATTCAGAAACAATTAGGTATTTGCTTACATGTTTTAGGTATGTTTAGAGTACTTGTGTATACCTCATTTGAAGGAGTAATGTAGAGCCTTTCACTGCCAATTATTTCTGAATTCAATCTTTATATCACAAAATTGGTTTTTGTGTCCTGCATCCCCCCATTTTTCTTCCTGCACTCCCACAATTTTTAAAATAATTATTTTACCATTCTTTGAAATGATATCTGGATTAGTGGTTTTAAAAATGTCCTAAAATACACTTTTCAGATTTTCTGGAAGAGAATTTTTAAAATAAGATTTCTGTAACAAAATTTTTAGTTAGAACAAGATTTTTGTAAGGCGTGAAATATTTTATGAAATAAATTGTTTGAAAGAAATTTTTAAAACAGATGCAATGGTAACAGTAGTAATGGCACTATTAGTGACAGTGATGGTTTAGGACAATGAGAGAGAGAGCTTCTTGCTGCACCTCCGTAATATTAGCACTGCACCTTCATACTTTTATTAATTTTGAAATTAACTTTTATTTGACTTTTCGATTCTATAATCTAAAAGTTTTATCAAATAAACTTTAGACTTTTGAATTTTAAAATTTAAAATTTGGAAGTTAAAATCAAATGATTGAGAAGTTATTTAAAATTGATTTTGACTTCTAAATTCTATAATATGAAAGGTGAAGTAGGTGTTAATTCGAATTGAATCACGCACTCATAATTCGCAAGGTTAAACTGTATAATTTAGAAGTTATTTTAAAAACATTTTGTTATTTCCAATAGTAAAATTCGTAAATTCTAGAAAAAGAAATCACTCCTCTCCTATTACCGTATTACCGCTGTTTTCTACTGCTAAAATAATCTAACTCAATCATATAAAACTATTCTAAAATATATAACCAACTTTACTTTCTATTATGTACGTTTCAATTTTAAATAGAGATGCAGAACAAAAAAAATCTCAAATCGCAAACGTTTTTTGCCACCACCCATTAACCACTTAATATCAATGTGTTACAACATAAATGTACAAGAAATAAATGAAAGACATATTTTCAAAGAAAGATTAGAAAGATTATTGAAAAGATTAGTAAAGAATGAAATTCGATTTTACTGATCTGAATGTATGTGTGGATTATATTAAAGACAAACAAAACACACAAAGAAAGGAGCGATTTTACTGATCTAAATGTATATGTGGATTATATTAAAGACAAACAAAACACACAAAGAAAGGAGCCACAAGAAGTAACCAGCTTCTTGAAATTATATACACCGATATATGTAGTCTGAGAAATCTCAAGGCAAAACGGTACATAAGGAAAAGCTCAGTTGATAGAACAAAGGATTGAAAATTCTCGTGTCACTAGTTCAAATCTGGTCCTGACACAAGATTTATTTGTATGAGTCTTTATCTATTTAGGTATCTGTAAATATACTTTTTCTAACCTATTTCTAAGTATCTGTAGATATATTATATATTTTTCCTAGATGATTAAGATGATTAACCGTATTCTGGAAGGGAACAAAGAAAATTTGTATTTTCGCAAGAAGAAGGTGTTGGGAACATTGTAGAAGGAAAAACGGTACATAAAAACAAAGCAATGAGGTGTTGGGAACAAAAAAATTTGTATTTTCGTAAGAAGAAGGCTTCCTAAAAATATGCTAACAAATTCTTCTTCTTCCATTACTTTCTTTCATACATTCTCAAAGTATTTTTATGATTTTTTATTTTCTTCTCCGAGTTAACATTCAAGGCATTCTTCAACCACAATTTGTTTCAGAATTCCATATCATAAGTCTTTAATTTCTTTTTTCTTCTGTTATTTGTAGTGATTTCTCGTCGCATGCTGGCGTCCACCGACTAGAGGGACAGAGGAAGAAGTTCGACCTTAGACAAACCGGAACGAAAGAGGGATTGTTTTAGTTAGAAAGTCAAAATCACTCTTTGCCCTGCCAGATATGTATATTGAAGTCTCAGAAATTTTATTAATGAGTTTATCTGATCTCATTAAAGATAGTAGTGTTATGGAGCTAATCATGGATTTTCTTAATATTCCTATTACAGATGAAAATGGTATTCGAGCATATGTTGTCAATTCAATTCATTTAGTATTCCTTCAGTAAGAAATTTATAACTGAATTTCCGTATTAAATTTATCATATATTTTACTGAATTTCGTATTAAATAAGTTTGATAATGAAATTGAGAAATTATGTGCATTATTAATATATATATATATATATATATATATATATATATTTCATGTAAAAGAGATATATATTTCATGTGCAAAAAGAACTATTGTTGTTTGTCAGGTTACATTGACAATACTCAGAAGATCTTCATTATGCCTCTCTGTTCGAGAGATATCATTGAGGGGGAAGACTCTCTATTCGAGATATCTTTCTGTAGAGACAAGATGGGGAAGGCTGCTGATGCTGGTATTCATTCGTCAAACTATTAAGTAAATTCTGAAAAAAATAATTTATAACAAAATGATTATTTCAATAATATTAACATCTTAAAAATTAGTAATCTTTTTATTTCATTATTTATTTCATGCAATTTTGAACTTTGAGTTTAAACTAACCAAATCATTTAAACCAAAACTGTTGAGATGAATTAGCAATAAATTTAAAATAACATTTGCACTCATTAACGATGAAATAATGTGGTTGATTTTATTAATAAGAAAATAAATTAAATATTTATTAATAAGGAAATAATTTCATATCTGTATTCTTCCTTACCTCTAGCTGCCATAGTCTCATCAATTTACTTGCTTTTGCAATTCTCACTCCTTTCCAATACACAGAATCTATGTATTATTAACTTAGAAAATTTTTAGTATATACTTCTCTTAATGAATCCCAATATTGTCTCTTTTTTTCCATCAACTTCTTTTTTCCTCTTGATTTTTACTTTTCTTTCCTTTCCAATACACAGAATCTATGTATTATTAACTTAGAAAATTTTTAGTATATACTTCTCTTAATGAATCCCAATATTGTCTCTTTTTTTCCATCAACTTCTCTTTTTCCTCTTGATTTTTACTTTTCTTTGTACTTGATTTTCTATCGTCAACATGATTTTCTTTCTTCTCGGTTCTTTAACTTTTTTTTCTTTCACTTTCTTTGTTTTCTTTTTATTTCTTTCTCTAATTTCGTATTAGAAACTTTGAAACTAGTGTTACTCATTTGTCAAATGAACTTTTATTAATAGTTTCTGAACACGGTATTCTAATCCTCGCTTTTGTTTTATTTTCTTTACAGTTTTTAATCCTTGTTTTGTTTTGTTTTCCGTTTAGATTCTGTTTAATGCAGTCAATCGAGAAAGACTATGTCTTTGTAAATTCTCATTTTGCGTTGGAGGCTTTTTCTGACTACTTTTATTCATCTATGCAAGATGATTCCTTATACAGTATTTTTCTAACTCATTCAAATATTACGTAAAACAAAGTAATGAACTTGATAGATGAGGTATAATTTGAATTTACTGCTTCAAGGAATTGAGCATGAAATTTCCTCACTGGACTCTTCAAACAGGTTAGAGTTGTTGGTCAATACGTGAAGATCCTTAAAAAAAATTTCATAAAATGGGATTGTGTTTAGGAAACCAAAAATCAAACTAATCTTATGAACTGATAGGTTTCATTCAATTATCATTTTGTAAATGAAAACTGATATCCTCATCACATTTGCATTTTAAAAATAAAATAATTATGAATCGGATAAAATATCATCCCATTAAATATAAATCAAATAAAAAACACATTAAACATGGGAACGAATCTAATCATAAGGCTAAACTATCATCCTACCAAATTGCAGCACTTACACATGGGATCGTAAATGTGACTTTTAACTCAATTCAGAACGGAAAGTTTTCCCTTGAACGACATCTCAATTGCACACGACTATAACCCAAACCTGCTTCCATTAAAATATGGTTTTTGCAATGTACCATCAACCTTTATAATTTTTTACTTTTCACCAATTCCATGTAACAAAAATATTTAAAAATAAAAAAATAGAGAAAAAGAAAAAAAAAATATATTATACATTTTGTTTGGAACTTTGAGTGACTTAATGTATTTGACGAAAGTAAGCATTGAGAGAATAAAAGTTAAAGTTCAATTTTGAAGGTAAGGATTTGAAGTGATATAAAACCTTTTTCTTTTCTATAAATTGTATTAATGCTTTGGTACTAAGTCTTTTTTAATCTTAGAATCAATTGCATACAGATATTATCCGTTTTGATATTCAATATTTTCATTTTGGTTATATCCTTAATTGAAAACAAAAATTTCAATGGGTTAAAAGAAAATGTTCTATACAAATTATTAATGTGAGACTTTTAGGTATATACTATTCGGAAAAATTATTTTACAAAGTTTAGATAATATTGGTACCAAGATAAATTAATGTCAAAATTAATATATTAGATGCATTTTCTATTTTCGTTGACTTTTGAATCGACGTAAAAAGTGAATATTGTATTGATTGTGAAGGAAATAAATGTCATATTTAATTTCTACCACCATTTATCAGTTGTGAAGGATGATCACTTTCTATACCGTTTAGATTTTGAATCAATGTAAAAAGTACTTAAAATTCATCTCTTCTCCTCCTCCTTCTTTGTTCATCTCTTTCTCCGGCAAACTACATTGCAATAAATATGTGTATTATTAGTTATCCAAGGTTGGTGGTGTGTGTATTGTTAATTAGTCCGATCTTCTATTAAAAAAAATATAATTAACGAGTTTGTTATAGAGTATTCTAATCACTAAATTGAGATATTCAATTAAATTATCAAAAATCTTAGGTAAAGTATCTACTTGGTGTAGATGAAATCAGTTAAGAAAAACATAAATTTTAAGGTTAATAATATTAGTTAAAATTTAGAGGATAAAATAACAACTAAATAATGCTTATAAAATACACTTTCCACTATGAACACAAATTTGAATACTTTGATTTAAGATTATTTAAATTTTGAACTAGAACATTAGTGCATCATGAGGTATGGTGAAACATTTTCTAACCATATTTTTTTCGAGAATTGTCACTTTTCGAACCTCATAGTTAATGATGACTCATCCTTTTTCTCTATTTCCTTCATAACCTCTTTGCAATAACTTTTAAATTTCTTCCTCTAATATGTCCATACAAGATTAAAGTTTCAAGTGTACTTATTTTTGATCTAAGAGAAAGATAATGAATGTAACATTCCATATTTTTCATATAATAGATATTATATCCCATAAAAATTATCTAATGAACTTAAATATAAATATCCATACACTCATCTTCAAAGAGGATATAATAGAAATATTTTCATATAATCACAAAATAAAATAGAATAAAGCTTTTATAAGCTCATTGAGGAGTCACACTACCTACTAAATCCTCTACTCACGTGTAATATACTATCATTGTAGATTTAAAAACAAAACAAACACCACACAAAAAGAAGGATAAGTTAGAGAGTTTAAAAAATTGTATTTTCATAAATTAAATTTCTATCTTAACTAAACTATAAAAAAGTAGGCTTTCATAGTTCATCTCATACATCACATTGTCATTATCACATTTTTACAATAGCTCATATCATACCAATACTGACTCATATACAAAGGACACTGGACACTCTCTAATTCTGGAAGACTCGTGCATTGAGTTAGACTTAGAGGTTTGCACCTGTCATATATCATCCATCTGTTTTGATTAGTTACTATTTCAAACCTTAGATATAGTTTAGTCTGATTAGATCTTATTTCAAACCTCAGATACAATTTCCATATGTACATGATTAATCCATATGTGTTATTCCGATCAGCTCATATTTCAAACCTCGAACATGGCCATATGGACCTCCTTCGACTCTTCACTACCTGGTAATTTTTATCTACGTGAATCTGATGTACCAGTAGAGTCAGGACACATCCTTAGATCAAATCCCCAAACAATTTACATCCTCACAATCTCAACACGATATCTCATTTTCTGAAGATATTATGTTTCCATCACCATTCCATATCACTCACAAACATTGATACTACATTATAGTATACATAAACATTTACTCAATTTAATTCAAATTTATCCAATTCAAATTTAATAAAAAAAAATAATTACAATATCTATTAAAAGCATTTGGACTTCAAACTACCTTTCCTTACCCAAATTCACAAGATAAGTAATTACAATTAACAAAGATATCATATTAACCACATGTTATGAAAATAAAGAAATGAATAGAAATGAACGAAAAAGAACAAAGGATATGAGAGTATATCCTTTGTTATTTTTCGTTCATTTCTATTTATTTACTTATTTTCATACCATATGATTAATATGATATCTTTGTTATGGTATCAGAGCTCTCTAACCGAGAGAGCTCCACTATGCCAACTCTGATTTTGTTCTGCGCCACTCTGATTTTGTTCCATTTACAAGAGTTCATCATTTGTAATGGCTTCAAAAGTACCATTATTTTTAGTACCAAATATGACTACTTTGTCGTTGGATAATCTATCAGTAAATCTCCTGAATGATTCTTTTAATATATATTATGGTTCCTTCAACAGAAATTCTTAGAATTCTCAAGTCAAGAGAATAAGAAAAGATATACATTTTCACTCTCATATCCTTTCTTTTTCGTTCATTTCTTTATTTTCATACCATGTGGTTAATATGATATCTTTGTTAACAATATCTATTAAAATATTCAAACTAGTTTCTCTTACCTGTATAGGGTAGAGGCCCTCAAAGGTGTTTTATAAACCTAAAATCACAGGCAACCTAACTATATTCAAGAATATGAGGGAACACTCTTGTTCTATTCAACACCATGAATCTAAGGGTGATATCTAATAGTTAGTTTGATAAAGAAGGAAGTCAGTATTTTTGAAAGAAGTCAAAGAAAAAGGGAAAAACAACTTTTAAAAAAAAGAGTTGATGATTTTGTTATAAAAATAAAAATTGAATAAGTGTTTTTTTTTTTATTTATTTAAATGGTTTTGTTTAAAAATATTCTAAGTGTTGTCTTATTTATAAATTCTAGGTTAATTATTATTTGGGAATTATTTTCTAGGATATTAATGAATAATGGATAATGGTAAGGTTGAATTAGACATGCAAAGTGAAAGAAAAAATTAATGTAATTTCATAATTTCAGAATAAAAAAGAGCTTTATTGTATATCTTAATTGTTATTTTGTTGTCCGCATTCTCTAAACTTGTCTACTAATATCAAAATTATCAATTTACCATTAAAAAAATGTTTAACAAATAAATTGTTTTATGTGTATGATAAAAAAATTGTTATCTTTCAATATGATAATTGATATTCTAAAAAATAACTAAATATGTTATGAAATATATATTCTGTTATATAAATTTAAATATATTTTCAATTTAAATATTTTGCTTGCTTAACGTGATATTTTATGATATATATCTTGTGTTATTTAAATGTAAAAATATATTTTTTATTTAAATTTTTTATTTGTTTTAATAAAATATTTTAGGAGATATATATTGCATTATTTAATTTTAAATAGATTTTTGGTTTAAACATTTTGTTTGTTTTTTTCTTGTTCAAAGTTAATTTAAGCTAGCCAAATAAAAGTTATTTCTTTCTCTCTAAGCTACATTATTTATAACCTTACTTTTCCTAATCAAAAATCATATTAACGTATTAAGTCTCTAATTAATTATTATTAAATTATTAAGTATTAGATAAAATATTTAAATATTAGTTATTGAGCATATTTATCTTAAAAGATTAGTTTTTATTTAATAATTTTATAAATAGTGATCACATCATCGTTTAATGGTCAAACTAAATATAGTTCGCTCGATTCACTTGGATAAGTCTTTTTATTTCATTACTATTTATACTTAAAACATCTCCTAAATAAAATTTATAAAAATATAAACTTGTGATACTTAAAATCACTTAAAAAAATTATAAATTTTAAGAATTAAATAATATTAATTAAAATCCAAATAATAACATGATGACTAATTAAGACTTATAAAATATGTTTCATACAATACATAAATAAATTAAAAAAATTCTAAATATTCTAGTTTGAGACCATCTAACTTTGAAAAAAACTATTATCTTACTTTGTGTAACTAAATTAAAAAGACACTATAATTTCATGTTAAACATCTCTAATATATATGACTACCAATGCAAAGATAATTTTTAACTTTTTCTGTGTTCAAGACAGAAGGACTAGAACAAGATTAATGTAGTACATTTTCTCTGAAAATAATGAGTTTTTAAAAATGCTTACACTAATTAATTTGCTTTTTATTTAGCATAAGAGGATTCATTTGAAACCACCTAAGTATTACCAATTTAAATTTCCATATCACACTATCTTGATCTGGTAGTGGTTGCCCTAAGATGGAGAAGCACCGCCACCTTCTGCTGCCATTGAACTACCCAAAATGACAGACATTCCACCTTATTATCATTATTTATCCCTTAGATTAATTAAACTTCAAAAACAGCAACTGAACCCGTGATTCGCTAATTAATTAATTTCAAATACTGCTTTGTAAATTGGAAACTCGGATCTCAATCAATCACGGCACTTTCATTGACCAATGTAAACTAGTGTTTTTTGTTTTTTGTTTTTTTTGTAATTTAAGGCATTTCTTATTTTACTTACTCGACCAACATACCCACTTCATAGGGAGCTGTTTGTTTCCCCTCGACCCAAGCATTGATTTAGGACTATAATTAATTAATTAATTAATTAAGTACCAACATAAAAACGAAAATAATTAATCATAACATTTTTTTTTGTCTATTAACACATTTTCTATGTATTTTTTTTTTTTTTAAGAAATGACAGATGAGAAAAGGGAAGAGGAAAAAAATGAAAAACCTCTTCTTTCTATGTAAGTTGGTGACACCACGCATGTACACAGACATGTGAATAAGCTCTGAAATTTACAGCGACAAAACCCTCCACTCCACTCTATTCAAACAAACGACCCCGTTTGCATGTTTTTGTCCACTACCTCAACTTCACGTGACAGTGAGAGAAGAGGACACTAATCCAAACAATTCAACCCTAGTGGACCCTTCTACACAAAACATGAAAATAACAGAATCACAACCAGGGGTAAAACCGTCACGCTAAACTTCGACGGCCGCGATGCCGCTTTTCCACTCTCGAACTGAAGCGAATCAACGGCCAGCGGCATGTTCTCCTGATCGGGACTGCATTTCGACTCATGCGGATGCGCACTGTACATCATCGCGCGCAACACCGCCGAAACGGTGGGTATGTACGCCGTTTTGTTCTTCGCAAGCAGCCACGTCAACCCCATCAGTTGACAGTCCCGGTTGAACATTTTCTTCACCCTCTCGCTTCCTCCACTGCCCTTTGTCTCGTTCTTGTACCCTTTCACCTTCAAATAAAAAAACCAAAAGAAAAATTATTATTTTTTATTATTACTATTCATTCTACACAAAACAACCTCTTGCACAGTGAAACATGGTTCCGGACAGGTTAGAAACGGTTCAACAATGTCGCAAAAGTAAACCCCAAAAGAACAAAGATAAGGAAAAGTTTCTAATAATTCGTAGACGCACATGGGATGTCATGTTCACAGGTCAACCTGGTCGGCAAAAAAACAAGACTATTTTTTCCTCTTCACTTTTTTTGTAGATATCTCATCACTTCGTCCAACATTTGCTTCCAACCCAAATAAATAGTTCATGTAAAACATAATGTAATTTGAATTGGCAGGTGATGTTGGAGTAATAGTACCAAAAAGGTGCAATTTTCGGCATGGGAATATATTGGGGATCCCACATTGATGAGTAGTAGAGTGAAAACAGTGTACACAAGTGAAGAAAAATCTAACGACGTAGTAATGATAGTTTGAAATACCTTCTGTAGGGCGCCGAGGCATTTGGTGCAACCGGCGTAAGAGGAGTTCCGGCAATTGTTCTCCAAGTTGCGAACGGCGGCGGTAGGGGTGGCGTTTTTGTGGGAGATTGAAACGTTAAACGCTGCGTTGCAAGTTAGGGAGGTTATTTGGTGGAGTCTGATGCCGCAGAAGCAGAGAATGGCGTCGCAAGTGGCGTTGGGTTGGGGTATTCGGATGTTGCGAGTGAGGAGCGAGTCTTGGAGCGAGTTGACGCATTTCTGGGAGTCGTCGGGCATCATGGGGAGGTCGCCGGAGGCGGGAGGCGGCGCGCCGGAGACCTCGAGGGCAGAGCGGGCGTGTGCGGCGAAGAGCCAGGCGGCGAGGACGGGACAGCAGCGGCTCCGGTCGAGGTCCTTGCCGCAGGCGTCCTTGACTCCGCCGAAGAGCTCGTTGGAGAGGTCAAGCCGGCAGGTCTGCGCCTGGGTCTGAACCGGGAATGCGGGAACCGTGTTGGACGAGGGGTATTGGCCCGGTTCGAGAGGCTGGTTGGGGTCGCTCACCGGTTCGGAGAGTAAACCGGCATGAGAAAAAGGGTGTTGTAGTAGTAGTAGGACTGACGTGAAAAAAGCAAGGCACGCGAGACTGAGCGAGAATGATTGCATTTTTTAGGGTGTGTTTGGGATTCGAGGAAAATAAAATTTTGAGGAAAAGGGATGAAGATGGGGATGGGTTGAAAAAGGGTTCTGGGTTTGGTTGAAAAATTATAGGGGAGTTTGAAGGGGTGATGCTAGTGGAGTTGGTCTTGGTTATATTCTATGGTAGAAAAAAGATATATAGACAACCCACTTTTTTTCTGTATGGTATTTGGTTTGAGATTCGTAGACCCATGATTTGATTGGAGCGTGTTTTGCTAAAACGACAGTGCATGCTATGGTGAGGAGAAGAAAAGATGAAGAGGTGCTAAGACCGAGGGAAGGGGTTGTTTGGCTAAAGGTTAGTACTATTTTCTTCGCTTGCTTTCTGTTTCTCTCACACTGGTTTGTGCTTTTTAGAGGCCACACAGATTGGTTTATTTATAGGTTAAAAACCATTTACACAAGTAACGCCTGGCAGATTATTGTGTACATTTCATGTGATAATTAGAATTAGCTTTCTCACAAATTTTAATTGAGGTTTGAAAAAGATACTACTAAAAGAAAATTAAACGTACTAATATTTGAATATTCGGTATTCCCAATCCACATGGTAAAAAGTAAGTATCAGTTAGTCAGAAATCAGTCTTGATCCATGCGGGCTCACTGCTCCAAGTTCTAATTCAACACTTTTGTTTCTGTTTTTACCATTTGAATAAAAGTTTACAGTGTTTTTCCTGTTTCTGAATTTTTTTTAAGTGGACTGAGGCAGAGTATGATTCCATTTCATGAGAAAACCACAGAGCAAGTGATCTTCTTCAGAAATGGAAGCAAGATTGGATTCAGACCACAGGCACATTAGGTAGGAGGAATCACTTTCATAATTCTATGAAAAATAACTAAGTGAATAATCCTACATTCTAGTATAGATAAAAAAACATTTTTATTTATGAATATATTTAAATTTTGATTTAAATAATAAATAATGTTTGAGAATTCGAGAAATAAAAGATTCATATGGTATATGGTATGTAACTGTATAAGTAGTATTATTAACAAACACTTGTCCGCATATTTGGAAGCTTGTGCTGTCCTTTTCATTTTATCAGTTTATAATCTCTCTTCTCTCTTTGTCCTTTCTTCTTCAGTTATATTTTTGTTTTTGCTAGGAGTGGGAAAAAGCTTTTGGTGCGCTTGCAGGGCTGGACCCTCGGTTTTCCCACTAACATTTCTAACACCAATAATCTAAGTATATGCTACAAATAAAATCATCAAATATGTATCATTAATACAGATAAAACACTCAAACTCTACTAACTTAACATGTCAATTGGCAAATCCAAATTCATAATTGGCCTGATAAATTTGAACCTGCAAAGTGTGAATACCTGACTTATGGTACATATCAGTTAGCTTTGCTTTACCTGTTTTTCCTTGTGGTATATATATTCATGCGTGACAGCCACCTAACACCATTTTCTTTGCGTGCACTGTCTTTCTAAAGATAACATTATTTAAACATATGAAACTACTCAGGCTCTAATCTGGAAGAGCACAACTCTTCTTCCATTTCACATGGGAATGCCACACCCCATTACAACTTTTTCTACTTTCTCTTATTTCCCATTACAAAATAATAAAAAACTTTGTGCCCTTTTGGAACAGATTGATCTATATTGCATATTCATACATACACAACAATTAAAAAGGCAACTTTATATATGTATGTATGCATCCGCTACCCTGAATATTCTGTTACACAAGAAGACAAAGTAACACATAGTGTGAAGTAGGTTCCACTTGAGGAGAGCGTAAAAACTAGAGTGGTGGGGCATGTGAGATGGAAAAACAAGAGTGAGAGAGAGATAGGAGCAAAGCAATGCATGCATTATTAGTTTAAAGGACAAACACAAAGCGTCAACCAAAAGAAAATTGTTCCCAGTAAAAAGTACTACCTTTGGGAAAAGCCTTGAACCACTTTTCCTGCCTCCAATAATCTGATCCCTTTGGCTCTCGGGTAGGGTCCCTAATTCAAATCATGCCCATGGACGATGATGCTTTTTGTTGGGTGTTACATACATTACATGTATAATAATATCCTATGCATATACATATTATATATATCGAAATAGGTTCCAAAAGGAGAATGAAAATGGTTGGTAATTGAGCTCAAAAGTTGAACCTAAAAGGTGCAATCATGGTGTTGTTGTTGTTGCCTATTACAAATGGAGCTTACCCGGTCCAACGAATATCTTCTTCCAATTCATCAAAACGATTGGCCTTTTTTGGTTGAGCCCAATCTTGCGTAAGCATAATGAACATTCATGCATTAATAATTTGCATATATATATATGATTGCCTTTTTCTCTTACTCATCACTCACACGCTCGTGCACGTGCAAAAAAGCCTCCTCCAATTGTGTCTTGCTCATAATATCAACCTCAAACTCCATAAGTTCTATGGAATAGCAACTAGCTACTAGGGTAAAAGCTTGTCAGTGCAATATTGTAACTCTTTTGCCCATGACCACAAAGCTTGACCCAATTGAACTTTATATGTTTGTGGCTGTAAGGAGTTCATATTGTATGATTAATTAAGCAAAAATGGACTATCTTTTGATCATATATATCATTGGCTTAATGAAGACCTGTTCCTAGATTAGTGAAATCATTAGGTAGTAATTAATGAGGATCATATCAAAGTCTTGTGTAGGGAAACACTTTTAAAATAGTTTGTGCAAATCCACCTGTGTACCACTTTGGACTTTTTTTTTTTCTTGATATAACCACTTTGAAGTCTTTAACTTTAAACAAAGTAATAATGACTTTATGATTTGGTGTAACTCCAAGGATCAATGCACACTTGTAGGTCTCTCTCGTTCTCTTTCTCTTTAATTTAGCTTTTCCAGTTCCAAATAAGAGTAATATACGTAACAAAGTAAACTTAGCCTTTTGTTTTTTCGGAAATTTCAAAGAGTAGGAGGATATCAGAAAAGGGAAATCATATAGCAATATAATAATAGCATTCGAATTAATTACCAAAATGAAGAAGAACAGAAAAATAATATACGAATATACAAGTTTAACATAGTATATGGGCTTTTGCTTTTTGCTTTATAGCATTCCTAATATGCTTGATAACCTTTTGTCTTAAGGATGTTTTTATTTGATGAGTATTTTAATTTATCTTTTGCTAAACATCATATTCCTTTTCTATTTCATTACCTCAGCCACGATAGAGTGCAGTGACAGGTGACAAGAACGCCCATTTGCCCATTGTCACCTTCTTTGTACTAGTCACATACCATATATCACTCACAATTAATAACTTCATAAATAAAAAAATAGCAAGACAAGCATTTTACTTAACTTCTTATTTTTTATGAATAGAAAATTATTTTTAGAGATTGTAGGAGACTCACCTAATTTATTTGCTTGATCGTAAAAAATGTATTCAATTTAATTTTTAACGTAAACTAATTCCTTTCTATATGAATTGGATGATGAGTTTATATAGATAGTTTAACATTCAACTTAGGATATTTTTTATGGTTATTTTAGATTTATTCACAACTCACATAATCTTAAGTAAAGTTGAAACTCTCGTAACAGTGTCATATTTATTTTCGTTTCGTTTTATCTGCGTTATTTGTCTTTTGTATTTATCTCTACTATATTTCAATCTTAATATTAGATAAACAAATCTAAACACTCTCGTATCAATGCATCTTCTTCTTCCTATCCACTTTACCATTCTCATCTCTATCCTTTGTCTTTGTAGTTTACATCCACCACATTTTAATTCTAACATTAGACAAGTAAATATAAACATTATCACGATGCATTTTCTTCACATCAACCTTAATATTTTTGCCTTTGTTATTCTTCTCCACCATTCATATTTCTATTATATGTATCTACTATTTATTATAAATATTATGTTATTTTTAATTAGGCCAATACTTGAAAATTATAACTTTAAAAAAAAAATTTAAAATCTTGATATAATCTAATCGTATGTATCTACTATTTGTTATAAACATTATGCTAATTTTAATTAGGCCAATACTTGAAATTTTCAATTTATTTTTTAAAAAATAAAGTTTTTTAAAATCTTGATATAATCTAATCCAAGTCTCATTAGTGGGTTGAATTAGATTGAATTTAACATAAAAAGTATAAAAACTCAACCCAAACTGATTTTTTTTTTCAGTAGGTTACATAATAGGTTTGTTCAAAAATTATATCCAACTCAACCCACTAACATCCATATAAAAGTGAGAGGATGAAATGGTGCCTTTTACTCTTTCACAAGAGGTAAAAGGAAAGACACCTACCTTACCATTAGAAATGTATATAT
>Ga0209489_105964_pt1 | contig 20246 bp, 12 predicted proteins | sample SiratrowhiteBW_FD_187527 | JGI IMG/M metagenome (GOLD analysis project Ga0209489, IMG submission 187527) | Root nodule microbial communities of legume samples collected from California, USA - Siratro white BW (SPAdes) (version 2) | ecosystem: Host-associated > Plants > Roots > Nodule | place...
AAACAACCAACAATCTTATCATCAAAGAACTACGTAACCCTGATTCTCTATCCTTATAGAGATACGTAGGAGCGAGGTCAAATCCTTGTCGGGCTCCCCTTTAAACTAAAAATGTTTTGTTTTGTTATTATTTGCAATTATATTCTTTTGGAAAGGATAAATATGTTAAAAAAAAAACCACACTCTTTTATTTTACTTATTTAGTTAAAGGTACCGCCTTAAGGCGGGCGTTGTGGGGTGCTAATACCTTCCCCACACATAACCGACTCCCGGACTCTGAATTTGGTTTTGTGAACTTGCCTTATCTAATTTTTGATTTTCCATAGTTTTTCCTAATAAACTATGGTAGCGACTCCTCTGTTTTGAAAAAAAAAAATGATTTTTGTTCGCCGTCCCTGTCGTGATCCCGGTTGCGACAATATAATGTATGCATAAATGAATGAATACAATCTTTTTGTATGAATGAAACTATTTTAAAAAAAATATTATTATTATTATATATATCTTTTTTACAATATCATGGGGATGTATTGATGAATGAAGTTTTATTTTTATTTTTTCTTTTAATGTTGTATGAATGAATGCATGATCCCATTTCTTTGATTTTTTAGGATTTTTTAGAAAAGACATTATGTAATGCATGTGAAATTAATGTTTTTTATTTATTTCCAAAAATCATTTTTTAAGAATAAAAAATATGCAACGCAAAATAAGATTAATATTTTTATTTTCCAAATCATTTTTAAAAATGAATGAAAATACCCAAAATCATTTTTAAAAGAAAATAAAATATATAATGCATGTAAGACAAAAATATTTAATGTTTTATTTTTTTGTTTTTATTTTCCCAAAATAATTTTTAGAAAAACGTAATGTGTAATGCAAAATGAGATTAATGTTATTTATTTATGTATAATGTTTTTTTTGTTATTATTAAAATAAAAAATGTGATGCATGAAATTTGGGCTTTTAACGAAAATCAATTTTTGTTATTTTTTTTGAAACAGAAAATATTTAATATATTAAAAAAAATGAGATTGGTATGTATAAAATAAAATCTCTCCCTTCTCTTTAAAGGAAAAGTGTTGAAAGTATACCAAGTAAACTCCAAGGAAAGAGAGGTGAGTCACATTTGGACTGCGTAAGTACCAAGTCTTTCCTAGCCAGAGTTGTTCTCAGCCCACTCTCACAAATTTTCTTTAAAAAAAATGAGATTGATTTTCCTTAAACAATGTATTGTATGCAAGAAAAACGAGATTGATATTTTTTTTAATTTTTAATACTTGTGTAATGAATGGTAATGGATAATTGAGCTATAAATGTCTCCCTTAGTGCCCTAATTAGGGTTTGTCTTAGTGAGGCTTAAGTTCTAGGCATGTAAATGTTCTCACAAAGGGTGGTTTATCCTAATTTCCTAATAAAAGTCACTAGAGCTATGACCCCCTTTATCACACATCCATATCAGTCAGTAATGACAATCTATAAGACGTACTTTTATTTTAATTTTTATGTTGTTTTATAACCTGAAATAATTTATTTGTCCGGACGAAATTGGGTGTTAACACCTAATATTTTGATCTTCTTGTTTAATTTCAAGCAACTCACAAGGTTTTTCTATGAGTGAGGTTTTTGTACCAATGTCTAGCTCAGCCTCAGACAAAGATTGTTCTACAAATATTTCCTCACTAGATTTTTTTTTGTGTAAGAGGAGTTTGTGTCAATGTCTCTAGACAATGGTTTATCTTCAACTGACTCTTCACAATATTTTTCTATGGAAGAGGAGTCAACATCTAGTTCAGCTCCAGACAAAGGTTCACTCAACTTCTCACAAGATGGTTCTAAGGGAGAGGATTTTATATCAATGTCTGGTTCAGCTCCAGACAAACATTTGTCTTGTCTTTCTTGTTCTTTCCTCTCTCGTCTTTCTTTCCGCTCTTTTTCTTTTCTCTCTTTTTCCTTATGAATCATTCTATTTAATTTTTCTTCTATAAGCTCTATCCCTTTAAGTTCATGACCTAAGTGAGCTAGATGTTTTTTTAATCTGTTTATTCTTTCTATCTTCTTCTTCTCCTCTTCTCTTTTTTCCAAATATAAAGGCGGAACAAATTTTCTTCTCATACACGCCTTCAACTCTTTCCAATTCAATATTTTAAATTTCCTCCCAATTGAGACATCATATTGCCTTTGTTTCTACCAAGACATGGCATATTCTTGAAAACTTGAAGTAGCTGTGGATAATCTTCTAAATTCTTCTACTTGGTGGAATTCAAAAAGTTTTTCAACCTTCATTTCCCATCCTAAGCTTCTTAAAATATTTGAAATGGATAATTGCAAGGAAGCCTCTACTCCAATAGCTACCAGTTACAGTTTGGACTTGGATGAGAAAGAAGCTTCAATAGACCAAACAAAATACAGGGGGTTAATTAGTTCTCTAATATACCTTACTACCAGTCGACCTGACATTATGTTCAGTGTTTGCTTGTGTGTCAGGTTCTAGTCACACCCGAAAGAATCACACTTCAAAGCTGGAAAAAGAATCTTGAAATACTTAAGAGGAACTATAAATGTAGGACTATGGTATCCTAAAGGAGCATCACTTAGTTTAACAGGCTATTCAGATTCAGACTTTGCTGGTTGCAAGTTAGACCGCAAGAGCACTAGTGGGACTTGTCATTTGCTTGGTGCTAGCTTGATCTCATGGCATAGCAAGAAGCAGGCTTATGTTGCCCTTTCAACAACAGAAGCTGAGTATATAGCAGTTGGGAGCTGGTGTTGACAGATTTTGTGGCTAAAACAATAGCTAAGTGACTATGATTTAAATCTTACAAAAATTCCTCTTAAATGTGACAATACCAGTGTTATTAGTCTAACCAAGAATCCTGTGCAGCATTCAAGGGCGAAACATATAGAAATTCGTCATCACTTTATTTGGGATCAAGTGAGCAATGGAAACTACGAAGTTCAATTTATTGAAACAGACAAGCAACTTGTTGATTTCTTCACAAAGCCATTGGCAAGAGAAAGGTTCAATCATCTAAGAACTGAATTGGGTATCTTAGATATTTCTAATGTGTCAAATTGAAATTGCCTTTATAATTATATGTTTGTGTATTGCATTGACTGATCTGTCACTTAGAAAAAGGCATAAGAAAATAAGTCGTATAAGCATTTGATATTTTTAACCTGTTGTTGACTGTATTAATCTGTTGAAAATCTAATGCAGTATATGTTACAGCTATTTTAATAAACTATCTCTGGCAAACAACATGCTATTGAATTGTGTGCAGTTAAAAGGATTAAATTCTAGTAGTTTAATATGATGAGTTCAGAAAATAGTTTACTGGTTTGAACCTAGGTCTGTAACACGTTACCTGTAGAAATTAGTTGTTAAGCAAAAACAGCTATGCAAATTTGACAGCTTGTTGGTTCAGTGATAAGCATGAACAGGCAGAAAAACTAACGATGTTGCAGTGGCACCCATTTAGCTAAATAACTGTATAATGCATTAATGGACACACTACTATCCTTGTGGAGGAGCAACCCATCAAGTCAAGTCGTAGCCGACCTTGAGCAACTAAAAAGGGGTAAAAAAGTTGCTCTGTAGAAAAGTTCATATTTGTTTTTTAGAATATCTTTGACTGTGTGCACAATACATGTCTGAAAATCATAATTTGTTGCTTGAAAATTCACATGGGTTACATCACCGTCACATGCCATATTGTATGATACGTGTTGAGTGTTAAACTGCTTTTAAATACATGTTAAACTAAAGCACAACATACTGCATTCTAGCCATTTTGTATATCTCTTTCACTCCTTAGCTACATTGCATTCGAAAAGCCAGCAGTAAAGTTTGCATCCACCCCCATGAAAAGAACCAGAACCCAATCCTCAGCTCAAGAAGAGGATTACGGTCACTTAAAAGTTGGTTCAGTGGTGAAGCCAAGCAGATGCAGGAGTATATTCACACATTCAGTAGGAAAATTTGATAGCACATAAGTTTTTAACTATGGCATGGTTGGAGGAGGAACAACTAAAGGAGATTAGAGTCATCGTAAATCATCAGAAGCTGAAGAAATTCCTTAAGTTGAGCGGCTGCATCTATCCAGACCTGGTCAAAGTATTTTACATAAATCTAACGATTGATGGAGAGAATATGAGCTCACACGTGAAAGGAATAGACATGGAAATCACACCCAAGGTGTGGTTTGCAATAACCGGCTAAGGTATGAGGGGCAACAAATTGAGAGAGGAGCATTGGATGACTTTAACAAAATAGTGTTCTATAAGGCATGCATGAGGTATCCAGGAAAAGATGTGAAGTCGTTCGGAGTTGGTAAACTTGCTATGACTCCCAGAATTCTAAAGTTGCTGATTGTTTGGATGCTGACACCGAGAGGGAGCAATCATGAAACACTAACTGAGGAATACTTAATGTTGTTGTACTGCGTGATCAACAAGGTGAAACTAAATTGGTGCACACCATGATGGAGCACATGATGAAGGCAAAAAAGTTGAATGAGTACAAACTACCGTATGTCATCCTGATATCCAGAATGCTTGAATTTTTCGAAGTTGAAATGGAGGATGAGTTATCAGAGGATCTCAAGCAAACAAATGAGATCAATCTGTCTATGCTCAACCGGATAGGATTTCAAAAGGTAAATGGCTCATGGACTTATAAAGGTGGACGTGGCGAAGGATTGGAACAAGTGGAGCTGCTGAATAAGACCAAGTTGAAATTCCTACTCTAGGAGTACATATGCTGCTGCAAAATGAACCTCAAACATAAAGATCACCACATGATTAGCCTATGACTGGTTTTGAACGGCTGATTATTTCCAGAATGGACGACATTATTAAGCAGCAACGTCGAAACCATGAATATTGTGTCACGCAATTCCAACAGCTGAATGATATCGTAGAGGAACAACGTAGACACCACGAGTTTTGTGCTCAACAGTTCCAGCAATTGCACCAGCAAGTTGATGATGTTCTTGACACTCTGAACAACTTCAATGGTTGAACAACCTATGCATCATGCATCATATCTGTGTTTCTGTTTGCTAAAATCTATGTTTGTGCTTGTCGCATCAGTATCTATGTTTATGTTTCTTTTCTTTTAATGATGTTTTCAGTCTCCTTCCCATTTGATGTATCCAATTGGGAGAGAATATATGTGGTTAAATGGTCTATAATATGCTAATATGCTTTATCCTGCACCTTTTCGAAACTTTCCTGAACTGTGGTAGAACTACTAATGCTTTATAGAACCTGTTATGTGTTGTCTTAACAGATTATTTGTTGTTGTAGTATTAGTTTTGCTTTGGAAAAATGGTTTAATTGTTTTGTAGGAGGCATCATCGTATGGGGGAGAATCGTAGTATGGGGGAGAAAAAAAGCATGAACATCACAAAGACATCTACACCAAACCACAAGAACTGTCTTCATCAAATTGGGGGAGATTGTTGGAGAAGATAGAAGATCATTTGATGAAGAAATTACTTGAAGATTTTAGATTCTAGGTTTGGGTAGGTATAATCTTAGGTTATCTAACTCATGCATTTGATTGTGTCAATCTATCAATACCTTGCATTGCTCTTACTCAAGTTCAAGTAAAAATTTCATTTTAAAAATGTTTGAGAAAAATAAGTGTTGCAGACTTAAATTCAACATGTTATATTTCAAAATCAACTTGTTAAATCTTTTTACAGTTTTGGTCTGGCGCGTTTTTTTTAAAGCCTAACAGCGCATGTTTTGAAAATAGGACTCCGAAAGGATTTAGGTTTAATCAACTGATTTTCAAAAGATCTGAAGAGAGTTCCTTGGTGAAATATACCCACAGTGAGAAACAATTTCAATGGTTTTCAAAACTCATCAAGATTTCTCATACTTGAAGAAGAGCAAAGCTTAGTCTTGATAGATTCTGCGTGACAGCTTCACTCTTGGAAGATAAGTGTTTTTCCTTTGTGCTTTTGATTGTATTTGGCTGCTGCGTTTTGTATTCTTTGTTAGTTTCGTGATTGGGTATTGGTTAATAGGTGTGATTAGGCATTGAAATTGGGAGAAACTTGTAATTCAATTGTTGTATTGTTGTGTTTGCATTCAAATCTGCAGTGGTGTACTGCATTTGCATGGTGTGTGTGCATCTTGTGTGGTGGGGAACTGCACAAGGGGGTAAAAGAAAATCTTGTAGGATTCAAGATTTGGTCTTGTGTGATTTGATTGTAAACTTTGATTGAATTAGTGGAAATCCTTGCGAGCAGTTGCAAGGGACTAGACGTAGCCCAAGTGGTTGGGTAAACCAATATAAAAACATCTGTGCGATCCTCTTCTCCCTTACTCTTTTAAAATTTGTACTGCTGTTGCGTCAATTTGAATTCTGCCACTAAGAGCAATCTGTTAAAACTGTAAAACAACCTGTTGAATTCTGAACAGATTTACAATATTAATTCTGGTTGTTTCTTTAATTGGTTAAACTCAATTTTAAAGTGTTGTAATTCTATACTTTAATGGTGATTATTAATCTTGGCTTATTGGATATATTGTTTTGGGTTTGTGAGCTCATAGGATCTGTTTTTTGGATTGAAATCTGTCTACTAACTTTGTGCTTTACTGTTCAATATAGAAAATCGGTGTGCATCAATTTTGGGAATTCTTTAATTAAAATTTGATTATGTATTGCTGAACTATTCCAGTGTGATTACCTCTGATTTAGTGAATCTTATTTTAGATTGTCAAGACTCCTGTTTGGCTTGTGCACTTTAAACTCTGTTGTGCAATTTACATAATTTGAATTAAGTGAATTGGCTGCAGTATTCTGGTTGTGTTGTTTGCTGAAAAATTCACTTTGTTCAGTATTTGTTTAAAGTAGAAAATTTACATTCTAAGTGTGACTATTGCTTCATAATCCTTTTGGTAATTTGGTGACATATTGAAACATAGTTGATTAATCATTGCTTGATCATATTACTTTGATTAGAGGTGTTTTTTTTTTATTTGTGCAAAATTCAGTTTTATCAAATTCGGTTTTTCTGATTTTAAAGTTGCTGTAGTATAGTGATTTCAATATGCTGAAATTAGTTTTAGTTTGTTGTTTTGTGCACTCTTTACATTATAATCATAGTTTAATAAAAATACTCATTCAAACTTTCAAGTTTTCAAGAAGGTTTAAATTGTTCAATTCATCCTCCTCTTGAACATTGGCTATATTATTTTTCAACAATCAGTACAGTGTGATTCACAATCTTTAATACAACGTCGAGAGAAAAACTTAGTTGCACATTTGATCACACACTTCGCTTTGCATAAATCTCCACCAATACTATCTAACTCTCCTTGTGTAAGATTTAAAAGAATCATAACATTGAGTATAACTTCAATGATTTTTATCTCAATTTTTCCCATGATTGTTCTCTTATTTCTTTCCAAAGATTAAATTTTTATAAAAGGTGAGATCTCTCTTATAATATTTTACCAAAGATTAAATTTTTATAAAAGGTGAGATCTCTCTTAGATTCATTGGCAATCTAAGTATTGGGCATTAGATTAGTCTTTTCTCCTAGATTCGCTGGTAATATAAATCTTGGGTATTGGATTAGTCTTTTTTCTTAGGTTTGGTGAATATAAGTCTTGGGTATTGGATTAGATGTTAGCCTCTGGTAGGGGCATACTTAATGGGTCTTCTAGAAGACGATAGGTCTATGTGTGACCTATACGTGTGATATGGTCAATGTGTGGCCAATATGTATGATGTGGTCCATGTGAGGCCGATGTGTGTGATATGGTCCATGTGTGACCGTTGAATGTAATGTAATATATTTATGTATGATGTTTGGTATGAATACTTGAAATTAAAATGTATTTAGTATTGAAACTTTATATGTTAGTCTTTTAAGAAATTCTTATGAATAACTAATATGGTTTGCTCTTTTAGTATTGAAACTTGATATGTTATTCTTTTAAGAAATTCTTATGAATAACTAATATGATTTGCTCTTTTTGCACGTATTGAGTATGTTATAAAATTTTCTTTTCACTAGCTTATCCTTTCTTTTTATGTTATTCTGTAAACTGCGATAATTGTACTATGTACATAAGCAAATATAAATACAAGTGCAGGAGTGAGTGAAAGATTGTAAACTTTATTTTGAAATTTGTTTTCCTTCTTTGGATTCGCTGTATGGTAGACAATATATATTTTTTGGATGTTATAGCAACATTCATTTTTTCTTGTATTTTACTCCACCAACTTTGGTTGCATAAATGTGTTCCTTATAATTTATTACAAAAAAACACATTTTTAAAGATTTGGTTTATTTATTTTATTTATTTAAAACCAAAATAAAAGTTTAAGAAAAATAGTTGACCTAATAAATTCGCAAATTCAAAGAATTTGCCTAAATAAGAATTTGACTAAATTAATCACTACTAATTCACACCAAAACCAAAATTAGTTATATCTAATTTTTTTTTTACAGATTTTAAAGAATTTCATCAAACAAAACTAATTACTAAGGTTAACACACAAAAAATGAATATGAAATAAAAGCTCCTTATGAAATTTAAGTTGTTTATTCCATAAAAACTACTTCACAATATCATAAAAAATGTGATGTTACACTCTCTAAATTGTCTCTAGAAAATATAGTGTAAAAATATTATGTATTCTGGCACATTGGAAGTATCTTTACAAAATTCTAAAGGATTTTACTAATTCAAACTAAAAGTTTACGTCCAAAAGAATGAATATGAAATAAAAGCTCCTTATGAAATTTAAGTTATTTATTCCATAAAATTACTTAACAACATCAAAGAATATACAAAGATGATGTCATATTTCACTCACTCTAATTTGTCTAAAAATTATAATATAACTTAGATATTATGCATGCAAACTTATTGTCTAGAAAATATAGTATAACTTAAAATATTATTCAATATTAAAAAATGTTTTATAAATATTATTAATTGTTTAAAATATTTCAATCTACCATTTTTCGTTTATTTTGTACATATTTTACATACAATATATATTTTTTTATCAATTTCTTTTTTTATACATGAAAAATTCTGTTACGTTATTATTATTTTAAAAATATTTTATTTTTTGAAGCTATCAAAAAAGTATTATTTATATTAATGCTCAAATATAGAATTATTATGGGAGAAAGTCTATTATCCTTTTTTATAATTCAATATTTGAAGTCGAAGTTTACCTTTCTTTTGCAGCATAATCATTTTTTTTTAAATATTAAGATAAAATAAAGATAACTCTCACACTTGTGATATGTTAGAGTTTTTTTAATTGATTAACAAAAGATTATAATATTGTAAAAATATTATAATACAGTAGATGGCTACTGTATTGAATACGTCTCTACACCTCTACCCTGACTATATTTGAAGAAGTTTATTTTGAAAATAAAAAATCTTATTTAAAATAATTTTTATTCTTTAAGTATGGTCCTTAACTATAAGATCCCATGTAAATATATTAAAAACAAACAAATATATTTCGTTCATTCAAATTTAATTGTTTTATTTAAAAAGTATAAACTAATTAAATACTTTTAAATTTATCTTAGTTTTATACATTCAAATATATTCATATTCCTATTCATGATTCACATTATATTGTCTTAATCCCTTATTCATACATATTATATACCATTTTTTAAGAATGTTTTCTAATTTTCTTTTTTAATAAAATTTGATAAAAATGTTTTTTAAAAAGATTATTTTATTTTATTAACATCCAAGTTGAAACAATAAGAAGGATGATAAAAAAAATGAAGGAAAGTAGTTGAGAACTTTTTTTTTTCTGAAATAGATATAAAAAATTATTGAATGATACAAATTTATTTCGCAATTCAAAATAAAATAAATTTATTTTCTAAAATTGTGTAGGAACATCATTTCTTCTAACTATTTTTTGCTAAAAAGTTCTTAATATAAATCATAATTTTTTTTGACATTCTTGCATCTAAGTATTCTTCACGTTGTTAGCAAGATTATGAACACCTCGTAAGTGAGTAAAGTCAATGATCAAAATCATAAAAAAACAAAATCAATTATCAAATCACAAAAAAAATTAATGAAATCAAATATAGAATTAAAATAGTGAAAAGAAATAAATATCTTGAAAGGATACATACTAATATTAGTGGCAATGTACTTTATTAAGTGACAAATATTGATACAATTGTAAGCGAGATTAGAAGATACTTTATCATTAAAATTAATATATATTTTCGATATAGTAGATTTCTAAAATTAATATATATATATATATATATATATATATATATATATATATATTCAATATATTAATAAAACATAATAAATCAATTTTATTCTCTTTTATTTTTTAGATTTATTTAATCAGATACATTTTAATTAGAAAAAGTATTAATATAATATATATTAACAATTTATCTATTATTTTCTTCTATGATTAATATATGAGATAAATATAACATGTTGACTATGTATCGTTTAAAAAAATAGAATTTAAATAGTTTGTAAGTATTAAAGCCAATTTAATTTATATATATTTATTTTGTTCAGTATAAAATTGATAAATGAACTATAAAAAAATGTAACAAGTTTATTTAATGTCTCCGTTTCTTCTAAATTTAATAAAAATAAGAAAAAAAAATATAAACATACTTAACACTTTTTCTTATAATATTTCATTTATAAAAATTATTAAAAAATTATATCTTATAATAAGGTAAAATGTTTTTTTTTTTCATGTTATTATGTATACTTAACTCTTTTTGAAAAGTAAACTTTATGGAAAATTCATGTTATAAGGATTAACAAAAACTACTCTCTCTAGACAACAAAATTCTATAATTCTCTCTGCTCTCTCTCTCTTCCTCTCTCTCCCCCAAAAAAAACCTAAAACCCTTTTCTCAACTTTTTTTCTCTGTTTCAAAAACCCTAAATCCCTTCTCAGTTCTCTCTTCTCTTCATCTTTTTCTTGATTCAGATTAGAGATTTAGAAGTCCCAAAATATTTCTAGTCTAAGGTAGAGCAAGTTTAGCGGGTCACTATTTTGATTTTGGTAAGTGTTGGAAAATAAGATGACCAATGTTCAAGAGGGGGGTGAATTGAACAATTTAAAATTTTTGAAAACTTGAAAGTTTGAATGAGAGCTTTTATGAAATTATGATTACAATGAGAGAGCTACACAAAAACAACATCTTAATTTCACAAACAACAGGTTGAAACTATGTTAAAAACAATCTGTTAAAAATTCAAATCAACAGGTTAAAATTTATTTTTCTGGCAGTCTTGTAAATACGTTTTTAACAGGTTGAATTTTAAAAAAATCTATTGAAACAAATATCAACATATTCAAATTTCACTACTACGACACTCACGATCTAGAGAAATACAATGCTACGAACCAGTGCTATCTCACAATGAACATTAATCAAGTACAAACCTATTCACACAAAGTAGCACATTTAATACTCAGATTCACTAAAAACAATAGATGAATTATAAAGCATTGCTCCACCAAATAAAACCAGAATAAGAGCAGATCCAGATGATTCAATAACCCACAGTCAATTCGTTCAAAAAATATTTCAGCAAATTATTTAACAATTCAGTAAAACATTGAGCATAAATCATAGTTTGTATTAATCCACAACAACCAATCACTATAGATAAGCAATTTTAAGTCACCACTAGGTTCAATAGAATTCAATTCACACCAACAAGTCAAATAGAAGCAATGAATAACAAAATGCAACCTCACACAATCATACAACAACGCAATATTCCCAATAGACAAATTATCACACAAACACATATCCAATAATTTTAAATGCTCAAGACAATCTAGTTAAGAAATCAAGAAATTAATTCAGCAGTGTAATTCCAGAATGCAACAAGTTAAAATTGTTTTAACAGATAAAGAACACAATCAGAATTCAACAGGTTGTTCTTCAATTTTAACAGGTTATTCTTGATAGCAGAATTGAAACTAGCACAAATGCAGTACGAAAATTAAAAGAGTGAGGGAGAAGAAGATCACACAGATGTTTTTATACTGGTTCACCCAACCACTTGGGCTACATCCAGTCCCTTGAAACCTCTTGCAAGGATTTTCACTAATTCAATCAAAGTTTACAATCAAATCAGTTACAAGACCTAATCTTGAACCCTACAAGATTGCCTTCTACCCCCTTGTGCAGCCACCACCATACAAGATGCACACTCATAATGCAAATGCAGTACATCGCTGTAGATTTGAATGCAAACCAAACAATACAACAATTCAATTATAAGTTTCCCCTAATTGCAATGCTTAAACACACCTTTTAAGCACTACCCAATCAAGAAACTAACCAAGAACACAATACAATTCAAAATTTCACATTTACAATAACCAAACACAATCAAAAGCACCAAGGAAGAACACCCATCTTCACAAGAGTGCAGCTGCCACTCAAATCAATCAAGACCAAGCTTTGCTCTTCTTCAAGTGTGAGAAATCTTGACGAATTTTGAAAAACAATGGCAATTCGTTTTCACTATTGGTTTTCCCACCACGAAACTCTCTTAAAATCTTTAGAAAACGAGTGAAAACTTTTTGAAATCGAAAAATCTTACTCAAAACGCGTGTTGCATGCTACTAAACACGTGCCAGCCCAATTTGTTAAAAATTTAACAGGTTGTTTTTGAAATTTAACATGTTAAATTTGGGTTCGTAGCACTTATTTTTCTAAAACGTTTTTAAAATGATATTTTCATTTAAACTTGAGTAAGAGCAATGCAAGCTATTGATAGATTGACACAAACTAATGCATGAGAGACCTAATCCAAGTAAGAACTACCCCAAACCTAGAATCTAGTGTCTTCAAGTAATTTATTCATCAAATCAACACTTTTTGGAGGATCTTCACTAGCTCCAACAATCTCCCCCAATTTGATGAAGACAATTCTTGTGGTTTAGTGGTTGATGCTCATGCTCTCTTCTCCCCCATACTATAAGGCCTGTAAAACTTTTTAACACAATTTCCACAACAAACTAGAATTGCAATAAAATTCAACAGGTTAAAAATAGAAAATAACATGTTAAAACCATAACCAGTAGTTCAGTGGAGCAGTTTTGCAATTTAGGGAAAGCATGTAAAAGTGTCAATTAAGGTTACAAACCACACATATTTCTCACTCAATTGAAATCATCAAATTGGAAAGAGAATAAAAACAACAACAAAAGAAAAACAAGCACACCAAGAGTTTATTATGAAAATGCAGCAAGTAATATGGTGCATGACACAACAGATTAGAGGTTGAAGTTGTTCAGGGTGTCATGAATATCATCAATCTGTTGGTGCAACTGTGTGAAATGCATAACACAGTATTCATGATGAGCTCTCTGTTCCTCTGTTATGTTGTCTATCCTAGAAATCATCAACCTCTCAAAACTGGACATTGGCTCTTCTTGTGGTGCTGAAGACACAAATGGAAGCATGGTTACTGTTGTAGGTTCAGGAACTTCTGCATCTTCTTGGCCAGCCACTCCACTAGTTCCAACTCCTTCATTATCTCCTCCCTTGTATGTCCAAGCTCCATTTACCTTTTGGAGGCCAATACGGTTCAGCATAGATTGGTTGATCTCACTTGATTGTTTGAGGCTTTCGGTTAGCTCATCCACCACATCTACTTCAAAAAATTTAATCATTCTAGAGATGAGGATGGCATATGGCAGCCTATAATCATTTAGCTTCTGCACCTTGAACATGTGGTCCTTCATGGTGAAAACCCTATCCACTTTCACTCAGTTTATCAAACAATCAAGCAACATCAAGTCTTTTTTTGTGAGGGTAGCATGGTTGTTGTCCCTAGGTGTAAGAATCCACACTATCAACAATTTTAAGATCCTTAGAGTCATTTCTAACTTCCCAACTCCAAAGGATTTTACCTCCTCATTCGGTTTCCTCATGCATGTTTTGAAGAATTGAGTCTTGTTGAAGTCTTCCAAATCCAAAGCCTTTCTTTCAATCTGTTGACCCTCATGTCTTAATCCTGTGATGGCAAACCACTCCTTTGGTGTAATCAACATGTCAACACCTTTCACATGAGTGCACATGTTTTGGCCATCAAATATGAGATTTGTGTAAAACATCTTCACAAGATCCAGATAGATGCCTCCATTCATTCTAAGAAACTTTCTCAGCTTTTGGAGATTGAGGATGCCTATGATCTCATCCAGTTGCTCCTTCTTCAACCATCCTGAGGTTACAAATTTTGGCTTTGTTTTTAACTATTATGCCCTGTTCATCTAACTTATTTCTAAAATCTCATTTAGTGCTAATAACATTTACATCAGATGATCTAGGAACTAACACCCAAACATTATTCTTAGTAAACTGGTTAAGTTCATCATGCATAGCATCTATCCATTTATCATGACTTAAAGATATATCAATAAAAGTAGGATCAATTTGAGAAATAAACGCCATATTTTCACAAAAATTGTTAAATGAGCGTCTAGCAGAAACTCCTTGTTCTATTTGGCCAATGATGTTGTCAAGAGATAAATCCCTAAGAATCCTCCACTCTCTAGGTAGATCTGCATTACTCGCAGGTGCAGGTTGTACTCCTTCATGAGTTGGTGCTTCTTGTTCAGCTGCTTCTTTATTTGACTCGTTATTAGAGAAATTCAATCTGTTGAATTTCTAAATCAGCCGACTATTTTTCTGCAGTAGTTCACTCCTATTTTCCTCTTCCTTTGCCCTATTCTTTTTAACATCTTGCAAATCAAGGTTAGTCTCATCAAATACCACATGCACAAATTCTTCCATAGTTATAGTACGTTTATTATAAATTCTATATGCATGACTATGAGAAGAATAACCAATGAAAATGCCATCATCAGCTTTTGCATCAAACTTGCCAATATTATCTTTGCCATTATTTAAAACAAAACATTTACATCCAAACACGTTAAAATGATTAATGTTTGGCTTTCTTCCCTTATAAAGCTTATATAGGATTTTTTTTAAAAAATAAGCCTGATCAAAGCACGATTCAAAACATAGCAGACAATATTCACAACATCTGTCTAAAAATACTTTTGAAGATTAGAATCATTTAACAAAGTTCAAGCAAATTCTTCCAAAGAATGATAATTCCTCTCCACAACTCCATTCTGCTGTGGGGTTCTTGGAGCGGAAAAATTGTGTTTGATGTCATGTTTGTTGCAAAAATTTCAAATCTTTCATTTTCAAACTCATCCACATGATCAGACTTTATAGAAGAAATATGGCAATTATTTTCATTTTCCAAAACTTTAGCAAGATGTATAAAAGCTGTGAATGCATGATCTTTGGATACAATGACCAATGTCTAAGTAAATCTAGAAAAATCATCAACAATGACAAGTTCATAGTTACCACCTAAGTTCATAGTGCAAGAAGGACCAAATAGATCCATGTGAAGCAACTCAAGAGGTCTAGTAGTGAAAACAAAGTTTTGGATTTGAAAACATTTTTAGTTTTTTTCCCTTTTTGACAAGCGTCACATATTCTATCTTTCTCGTACTTGAGTGTAGGTAGTCCCTCAACTAGATTTTTGGAAACAGATCTATCTAGATGATGCATGTGTATATGTGCTAACCTTCTATGCCAAAGTCATGAATCATCATTCTTGGAGAGCAAACAAGTCATGCTAGATGCAATGTCACAAATGTAAAGCATGTAAATGTTGTTTACTCTTTCAACAATAAGCAAGGTTTGGCGTGTAGATGCGTGTGATATTAGAAACAAATCTGGCTTGAATGTAACTTCGTAGCTTTTGTCACATAGTTGACTAATGCTCAACAGGTTATTCTTCAGTCCATCTACCAATAGCACATCCTTGATTATTATCGAGTCATGGCTCCCGACATGACCTCTACTAAGGATTCTTCCTTTGTTATTATCCCCGTACGTCATAAAGCCTTCTTGCCTCATCTTTAAGTTATTAAACTTTGAAGCATCTCTTGTCATATGCTTTGAACAACCACTATCAAGGTACCACAACTGCTTCTTGGCTATCCAAAGTCCCTGCAAAACAAGTTAAGTTGCAAGAGTTGGTACCCTATTAATCTTGGATCCATTCATGTTAATGGTACCCTTGGGAACCCACTTCACAAAGCCTTTCGGCAAATAATACAATCTAGTTCTACATCGTCTAACTGTATGATCTCTTTCCAAAAAATAGAAACAAGTGACAGGTGAATAATATGATGTACTACCATGACAAAAAAAGCTATTAAATTTCTTCATTTTCTTTCGAAAACCTTCTTGAAAACCAATGTCTGCTTTATTAAAAACACAATTTTGAGAACCAAGCAGTGCATTTAAATTTGCAATTCCCATAGAGAGTTTAGAAACAGTTTTAATGAGGTAGTTCACCTTTCCTTGCAAAACTTCACAATTTTCACAATTTGTCACTTTACCATTTTCAGAACAATTACAAGAAGAACTTTTATAAATCATCTCAAGACTTTCAAAATCAGTATTCAAGTTCAGAAGTTCGTCTTCTAATTGTTTCACTCTATTCTCCAACCAACTGTTTAAACCCTTGAGTCTATTATTGGAAAAAGCCAAACAGTTAGCCTCCTCATGGGTTTCTTTAAAAGCATTTAACAAAGTATTATAATTGTCATGAGTGAAAGAGATGTTAGAACTCACACTGCTATCGAATTCATGTTCTGCCATCATACAGAGATTTGCTTCCTCCTCTTTATCTGATGAAGAGCTGGAGGAAGTAAAAAACAACTTGTTGAAAATCTTTTTCAGCATTTGGTTAATTTTCAATGAGTATCAGAAAACAACATGTTAAAATAAATATCAATAGATTGAACTTTCAGTACTGTAGAACTAAAAAAGAAACAGTAAAACCAATTTTAGGGAATTGAATATAGCAGAGTACACACAATCACAATCCAGAGAAATACAATGCTACGAACCAATGCTATCTCACAATGAATATTAATCAAGTACAAACTTATTCACACAAAGTAGCACATTTAATACTCAGCTTCACTAAAAACACAAATGAATTATAAAGCACTGCTCCACCAAATAAAACCAGAATAAGAGTAGATTTAGATGATTCAATAACCCACAATCAATTCGTTCAGAAAATATTTCAGCAAATTATTTACCAATTCAGTAAAAAAATGAGCACAAATCACAGTTTGTATTAATCCACAACAACTAATCACTATAGATAAGTAATTTTAGGTTACCGCTAGGTTCAATAGAATTCAATTCACACCAACAGGTCAAATAGAAGTAGTGAATAACAAAATGCAACCTCACACGATCATACAACAATGCACCATTTCCAACAGACAAATTATCACACAGACACAAATCCAATAATTCTAAATAATCAAGACAATCCAATTAAGAAATCAAGAAATTAATTCAGCAGTGTAATTCCATAATACAACAGGTTAAAATCATTTTAACAGATTAAGAAACACAATCAGAATGACTATTTATAAATTTGTCCAAAATTCAATCAAAGTTTTAACATGTTGTTATTGATAGAAGAATTGAAATTGGCACAAATGCAGTACGGAAATTAAAAGTGAGGGAGAAGAAAATCATACAGATGTTTTTATATTGGGTCACCAACCACTTGGGCTACATCCAGTCCCTTGCAACCTCTTGTAAGGATGTCCACTAATTCAATCAAAGTTTACAATCAAATCACTCACAAGATCCAATCTTGAACCCTACAAGATTGCCTTCTACCCCCTTGTGCAGCCACCACCACACAAGATGCACACTCACAGTGCAAATGTAGTACACCGCTGCATATTTGAATACAAACCAAACAACACAACAATTCAAATACAAGTTTCCCCCAATTGCAATGCTTAAACACACCTATTAAGCACTACCCAATCAAGAAACTAACCAAGAACACAATACAATTCGAAAATTCACATTTGCAATAGCCAAACACAATCAAAAACACCAAAGAAGAACACTTATCTTCACAAGAGTGCAGCTGCCACTCAAATCAACAAAGACCAAGCTTTGCTCTTCTTCAAGTGTGAGAAATCTTGATGAATTTTGAAAAACAATGGCAATCTGTTTTCACTATTGGTTTTCCCACCACGAAACTCTCTTAAAATCTTTAGAAAATGAGTGAAAACTTTTTTAAATCGAAAAATCTTACTCAAAACGCGCGCTGCATGCTTTTAAACACGTGCGGGCCCAATCTATTAAAAATTGAATAGGTTGTTTTTGAAATTTAACATGTTAAATTTGGGTCTGCAACACTTATTTTTCTAAAACATTTTTAAAATGATATTTTCATTTAAACTTGAGTAAGAGCAATGCAAGCTATTGATAGATTGACACAAACTAATGCATGAGAGACCTAATCCAAGTAAGAACTACCCCAAACCTAGAATCTAGTGTCTTCAAGTAATTTATTCATCAAATCAACACTTTTTGAAGGATCTTCACTAGCTCTAACAGTAAGTACTAATTTTCCCCTATTCTTGAGCAGTGTAGGGTTTTTGTAAAAAGAAAATATGCGTGCATTTTATTACATGTAGTTTTAGAGACATCAAGAATGATCCTTGTTCGTTTTGGATCCTTAGGATAAGTTTAGATCTTTGATCAAAAGCTCTTGGTGTAGGCTAGGTTGACCATGATTTTAGGTTTTTCGAACTCCTTTGAGGTCTCTACTCTATACAGGTAAGGGAAGCTAGTTTGAATGATTTTAATAGATATTGTAATTATCTTTTTATTATTATGATTTGATAGGAAAAATTAATCTTAAAAGTATGCTACAGTACAATATGTTAGAGTACTTAATTGTGGAATGAGATGTGGTTTTGATTTGAAATGTTCTCTTATAGTGACAATGAAATTTTCTATAATTTGATGAAATAATTGATTTTATGTTAATTGAACTTGTGGGAACAATAAATATTTGAATGCTTAGTAAATAACTACTGCCATGATGTGAGATGTATCCTTGTATGTTTTGGTGTTATGGATTGAATGAGTTGTTGTGCATGATATGAAATGGTGATCGATATATAGTATCTTCAGGAAAGGAGATACCCGTGTTGAGATTGTTAGGATGTGCATTGTTTGAGGATTTGTCCAGAAGGAGGTATCCAGACTCAACTAGTATATTGGAATCACATAGATGAAGATTACTAGGTGATGAGAGTCGATGGAGGTTCGGACTGAGTGACTGTAGTTTGAAATATAACTGGTCAGAAAAGTCTCAGCGGAACTAACCTTGTCATACAAGATTGATGATTTATTATTTTGGGGACTGTATGGATTCGCAGTTTGGAGTTGTATGACAGGTGCAAACCTCTAAGTCTAACTCAATGCACGAGTCTTTTGGAAGTAGAGAGTCAAATGTCTTTGTATGTGAGTTAGTATATGTATGATATGAGTTATTGTGGAGATGTGATCATGACAATGTGACGTATGACATAAATCATGAAAGTCTGATGTCTGTAGTTTGGTTGAGATAGAAATTTAATTAATTTATGAATATACATTTCTTTACACTCTCTAGCTTACCCTTATTTTTTTGTGTGGTGTTTGTTTCGTTTTTAAATCTGCGATGATCGTGTGTTACACGTGAGCAGAGAATTTGATAGGTGGTGTGACTCCTCATTGAGTTGATGGAAAAATTTTATTTTATTTTATTTTGTGATTGTATGAAGATATTTTTATCAAATCTCATATAAAGAATTATACATTAAAATACTTTGATGAATGTATGGAGATTTATATTTAAGCTTATCATAGAATTTCTATGCAATAGAATTCCTATTATGTGAAAAATATGGGATGTTACATCCTCATTTATTCAATTTATGAAGAAAAAGTTATTATACTTAATTATTTGGATGTATAAGAAATTCAAATTTCTCTTGTAATATTTTAACAAAGTTAAACATGAATTTATAGAAAAAAAATTCATATTTTTTTATTCTTAAAAATATTTATTGTTGAATTACTTTAAGAAAGTTTTGATATTTAATTTATTAATTTTAATTTTGTGGTATTAGTTTTAATTTCTTATTTAGTGAAATTTTAATACTACGTACTTTATATTTATTTAATATTTTAAATATCATAATTTGACATATATATTAGACTTTCTAAATTATTTGAATCATATATATATATATATATATATATATATATATATATATATATATATATTTTATTAAAAAAAAA
>Ga0209489_105965_pt1 | contig 20244 bp, 11 predicted proteins | sample SiratrowhiteBW_FD_187527 | JGI IMG/M metagenome (GOLD analysis project Ga0209489, IMG submission 187527) | Root nodule microbial communities of legume samples collected from California, USA - Siratro white BW (SPAdes) (version 2) | ecosystem: Host-associated > Plants > Roots > Nodule | place...
ATATATGTATGTACATATAGATGTATATATAAATGTATGTATATATATATATACATACATACATATATATACATCTATATACATATATATATATATACATCTATATACATATATATATATATATATATATATATATATATATATATATATATATATATGTATATGTATATGTATATATATATACATATACATACACACACATATATATAGAAAACAAGACGTCTCATCTTTGATGTGAAATGCTGATGCGATTGGAAAAACCCCTATTGATCACCATTATTTGAGCTCATACCTCCAATATGCTAAGATCGGTTCATGATTAAAGTGTCAAAAGATTGTCGAAATTGCTCAAAACATTCTTGATTTGTCGCATGCGTTTGATTAATAAGATCGCAAAAGGATTGATTGTGATCGTAGAGAACTAAGACACGTTCTACTATATTTGCAAATTCGATGGAGTTTTTGATCAAGATGTACTTATTGCGATTGTAAACCTCTCAAAGGCGTGTTCTCATCCATTTATGCCAATGAATGCACTAATGAAACAATTACAATTTCAATTAACTAAATCAGTAATAATGACTCTTTATTAGTTAAACATAGAAGTCTGAAACAAGGAAATTAAATTCAAATACAACAAGGTGACAAAATAGAAATGAAATAAACCGCGATAGGTATAAATCTTTAATCTTGACGATCCACATTCATGTTCATACCCAAAGGGAAATTCAAAAAATAGAAAGACTCAGAAAAGAATTCACAGAAAAGGGAAGATAGATATTAGATGAAAAGAGAAATTGAGAGAAGAATTTAATACTACAATTATAAAACTCAAGAGAATACTCTGTATTCTTTTAATAACACATTTGTGATTTCTTAAGTTCCTGCACATAACCACCTCAATAGAATAGATTTCCTTATGATTCCAACTTTTATCTGTGTTGATTGTGCATTGTGCCTACATGTTACACAAGAGAAGTGTTGAAGTGAATCTATTGTAGTTTGCAGAGATACAATCACTCTAAGAGAGACGTCTATTAATAATATTTTGATAATTAAGTGTTGAAGAGTTTCAAATTATTATCAAGATTCAAGATAAAGTTTATTTAAGAGTAGTCGTGAAAGCATTGGAGTGGAGATTCTATAATAATATCAATGATAGAATCTTTAAATTACATTATTTTAATTATGATTTTATTTTTTCCTTTTGTAGACTTGGGAATATCCATATAAGAGAAAATACTAGAAGAAGTAGAAACTTGAACCCTTGTAATAGTTTTGAAAAGGTTAGTATCTTGGAAACACAAGCAATTGTTGTTTGTGGGTATAAATTCGGTACTACGTATCTTTATTTATTTTTTGTCATTCTACAAAGTCACATGTGAAGTGGTCAAAAAGATTAAGAGCATCCATAGTAGGTTCCTATAGGGGTGTAAAGTGGATGAAAGAAATATTGCCTGGGTGTGTTGGAATGAAATTTGTAGCCTAGGAAGGTGGTGATTAAGAGTAAAAGATATAAAGTTATTTAAAGAATCATTACTGAGAGGGCGTGGTTTCAACATAGGGGTTACGTGGTGTTCTGTGCTACAAGCCTAGTAGGTGAGAGGAAAGGTTTACAAGAAGGTGATCCAAATAAATGTGCATCGAGAATAGAGTTCCCACTAAAAAAATCTGAGAAGTAATATGCAGTTTCTAAGTGACATGGTATGTTTGGAGAAAGATATGCTATGATTAGAAGAATAAGGTAATGTGGTTATGTGGTTATGGTGTGCAGTGACATGGTATGTTTGGAGAAAGAGTGGAGTGTTGTTTGGAAATGAAGACTTCAATGAGACTTGTATGTTGTAACATATTGCCATATGGTCTACATGTTTTTTTTTTTCAATGATAAAAATAAATTAATAAAAAAACTATTTAAGACATTCTAACCTTCATACAAGTTATATGATCTAGATAGTGTTTGTATATATTTATATATATGGAAGAAAATTTTTGTATATATCAAGGTTTCACTTTAGATCTATTTCGTTGGTCTTTACTATATTTAGCCACTGAATCCATTTTATGACCAAAAACTAGACTAATTACTCAGACTTATTTATGTTATAATCATTTTCATTGTTCTAAGATGTAAAACCAAATCAGTGACTTAAGTAAGTAATATGGAAGAGTATTTTCTCATAAGAAATGTGTACCTGGGACATGAGTAATTTCAAGCCATCATATAGACAGGGTACACATAAAAATAAAATAAATTGAAAAATTATTGTGAGGAGAGAGAGATAGAAATAGAAACAAAATAGTTTATCCAAATTTACGCATTAAACGGTCAATGTTAGAGTTTGTGAGGTTGTGAATCACTTTTGACATGCGAGACTTTCCTTCCTCAAACACAATCACCATCACAAAACCACAAATACTAAAAACGAATAAAAGATTTTAATTTTTTTTTTGGTAGTATTTGGCTTTTAGAACTTGGCCCTACCAATTGAACCTTGGTTGGATCCCCTTTGAATTCTTCATTGAAGATTTTCCTGGGTTTGCCATATCATTTCAAAGGGGTCCAACTCCTGGGTAGGAATCATTATCATTGCTTTTGCATACATTATTTTGAAGAACACTTCTGACTTTTGGGATGTGGAGAGATCCTGGAGCTCCTGCTGATTCTTTTTATGAAACTCGTCCAGAGTGCACTGATATTCCAAAATCTCGATTTAGGATCAAGGTTGTGTTTTCTCTTTCATTTATATGTGTGCATTATTGAAGGAAAATTATGTTAATCTAATTATGTGACCAATGTTATAAATCACTGTGTCAATGCATTGGTTATTTAAGAATTTTGAGTTATTTCATTTTATGTTTTTTGTAGATGCTATATAGTGAATTCTTTGAGCCATTATATTCAGTTTGAAAAGTTAGTTAACTGTGTGCAACTTCTTTCAAACGAGAGATAACTAACCTTGTGACTTAAAATTGGAAAAATGTATATAAATATATCTAAAATGGATTTCCTAAAACAAAAAGAAATGTTGTAATTGTGCCTGTTAGGATAGTTTTTTTTTTGGGATATCTTTGGTTGATTCTGTATATACTTGGAAAGTATTGTTAAAATTACTATAAGAAAATAAGTATTAATAACATTACTCTGGTTGATTATGATGGAGCATGAAAATATCTAAATATTAATTAAGCAATCTGTATTATATTACAAAAATTATAAGCTTATTAAGAACTAATGAATTTATTTGATTTTTTCAGTCTTGTTCCATTAATATCTCACATGTTTTAAATTTAATCTTGTTGTAATGTGATTCAGGCTGGCAAAACATTGAGTGCAAGAAAATGGCATGCTGCATTTTCTCCAGAAGGGTATCTAGATATAAGCAAGACTCTAGGCCGAATCCACCGAGGGGTAATTAACTTTTTCTTTTAAATTTTTGTTTTATTATGTTTAAGTGTATGATTTTTGTTTTGTTCACTTGCAAGGTAATCAGGATTAGAAAACTTGATCATGTGATTAAATTTGATGCAATATTTAGTTAATATCTAATGTTTTTGTTTGGAATACTTTGATTTTCTTTAGAACATGAGATTTTGTTACCATTATCATGCAAGACCTTTCAATGATTTAAAATCATCTAGAGACTTTTTTTTTTTTCTATCAAGGGATTTAATTAAAGATTTAAAAAGTAACTTGTAATATGGAATATTATATGAATATTATAAGGAATCTCAAAAACATAATTTTCGTATCAGGGAATCCATCCATCAATTAGGGGAGAAGTTTGGGAATTTCTACTTGGTTGCTATGATCCCAAGAGTACATTTCAGGAAAGAGATGAAATAAGACAACGTCGAAGGTAAATATTCTCATTTTCAAGACACCTTTTTAGTTACAACAATTTACATGCATCATTCAAAGCATTTTAATTTTAACTATCTTTTCCACATGTTTTTTTCCTAAAAATAAAAATGGAATGATTAATTATAACAAGAATACTTCCACCTCCATTATACATGCACAATAATTAATTTATAATTTAAGAGTATTTGATTTGTTTTCTAAATTTAGTGGATGATTAATCGTGTGGCTTAACTTTTTTATAATTATATTGTCAGGGATCTTTATTACACATGGAAAGAAGAATGTCGTATATTGTTTCCTCTTGTAGGAAGTGGTAGATTTATCACAGCACCTGTAATTAGTGAAGATGGTACACCAAGTCAAGATCCATTGGTTTTGTTAGAAAATAATCCAGAGAATGGAGTAATTGTAACCCAAGAGGGTAATCCTCCATCTAACTTAGAAAAGGTGACAGACAAGAGAATAATTCAATGGATGTTAACACTCCATCAAATAGGTTTGTGAATATTTTTGTTCTCAATTCATTACACTATATTGCTAAAATCACAATGTAAATCATCCTAATTCTTGCACAAACACTTGTTTCAGGTCTTGATGTGGTTCGCACTGATAGAACATTAGTATTTTATGAAAAGAAAGAAAACTTGTCAAAACTATGGGATATTCTCGCTGTTTATGCTCGAATAGATTCAGATGTTGGCTATGGTCAAGGTGAGTTTTTAAATTTTCAATCCTTCGCATTACCACATTTGGATGTTGACCAATCAATATACATAGAATTTATTTTCCTATTATCTTATTATTTAGTAATTAAAATTAGTGTTTAAATAATTTTTTTTCTTATAGTGTTGAGTGTTTGGTTAGGTCTTTGTGAGTGTTTTGTGTTAGGTATCCAAGTGTGAATCTAGTCTCACATTGTATAAAAATGAGAAAGTTAAACAACATATAAGAAAGAAAAATCACCAACCCAATACCTCTTAAAATTTTAGGTTGAAGATGATGTCTGGTATCATTCCCTTACATGAATTCTCTAATTAAGTTTAAATAATCCGAATACCTATATTTTTATATAAATGAGAGTTTTATGTGTGTTTGTTTTAAATGAGAGTTTACACTTCAAATTAGAGTATCTCTTTTTTTTATACAAAACAATAACAATTTTTTTTTACGGACATAGTCTTTGACTCACAGAAAGGAAAAATAAAATAAAAAGAAAGCAATATACTTCTAGTAAAAAAGTAAGAAAATAAATTCTAAGTAATTTAAATTATAGTTTTATTTTTTTATAAAAAATAAAATAAAATTGGAATAAAATGTATGTTTCAATCCTTACATAATTATAGTTTTAGTTGTAATACAATAAAAAAAAAAAGAGTTTGTTTGATTTGAAAGACTTTTTTATTTCTAATTTTTATAGATACATACAAAAAAAAAGTCACTATTTACTTTATTTATTGTTTTAAAGGATTTGTATAAGAAATAGTTAGTGAAATAATTTTTCTTCATACAAATATTTAAAAATAAGAAATAAAATGAAAAAAATACATAAATTTTTGTTATTATTAATGAGAAAAGAGAAAATGATTTTTTTTTTCAAAAAGAAGCTCAATAACTCATAATTAATGTAATTTTTACTCTATGGTTATAATTTTGCAGGAATGAGTGACCTATGCTCTCCTATGATAATACTTCTTAATGATGAAGCTGATGCTTTTTGGTGCTTTGAACGTTTGATGCGTAGATTGGTAAACTCTCTAATTTATCACAAAACTAAGTTAATGCCCTTTATTGCTTGTAGCAAAATAAATTCAATAACCAAGATTTGAATATTTACAATCATATATGAAATTAAAATCTGTTTAAAGAATAATTAAGTACTAAGATTCCATGTGATAAGTTAAATATGAATTAAGGTACAATTATAATTATATTCAATCATATATTTATTTCTTACCATCTACATTGTTTAATTTTTGAAGAGAGGAAATTTTAGATGCACTGCTAACTCTGTTGGGGTCGAGGCTCAATTAAGTAATTTGGCTACAATCACTCAAGTAATTGATCCAAAACTTCATCAACATATAGGTATTTTCCTTGTGTCTATTTTTATTTATGAAGCAGAAAATCTTATTAATCTTATTAATGTATACTTGTTAATATTGTGTTCCTACATTCACAAAACTAACATTATTTTTTATTCTTGGAGCACAGAACAAATTGGTGGAGGTGACTATCTATTTGCTTTTCGGATGATAATGGTTCTATTTCGACGAGAATTCTCCTTTTGTGACTCTTTGTACCTTTGGGAGGTTTGTTTTATTTCTGTCCTAATTTGTTCAAGTTCATTTCATGATCAAATAAACATTGAGTTGCAAAGTATTACTTATCCTCTCATTATCAATACACCTTTCATTTTCTGTATCGCATATTTTTATTAGAAATTAGTGGTACTAATGAATCTTAAATTAAGTATCACTTCAAATGTAACCAGGGCAACTTTTTGGTGGTTACTAATAAGATATAATAATTTTTTTAACAAGAAAAAAAGTAAATTGAATTAGATGGAATATTTTAGAAATGTTCGAATTAAAAAAAAATATTACTTAGACACATCACATCCCTTTTTTGAACACTACTTCCCATTTTTCATATTAATGTCATTTATTACTTAAACACATCAAATAGAAGTTTTAAAAATATACAACAACTTATAGTAGTGATTAGATAGAATAGTAACCTATTCTTGTAGCAATACAACAACAACAACAATTTTTTAACTAAGTGTAACAATCTATTTTCCTTTTAATGGAAACAACTTATTTTGAGAAAAAAAATGTTATTTTTTATTTTCTTTTGGGTTGACCTATTACATATTTTTTTATGAGTTTGAGGTGATTGTGTTGACTAATGAGTTAAGAAATTAAACAGATGATGTGGGCCCTAGAATATGATCCAGACTTGTTTTGGATGTATGAGGAGGCTGAGGACATTGGTGAGGAATCGAAAGGAAGATTGAAGTCATTACGTCACTATGGGAAGTATGAGAGAGAAAATATGAAAAATGGTGTAAAGAATGGGGAAAATCCTCCCTTTCCCATATCTGTTTTCCTTGTTGCTAGTGTCTTGAAGGAAAAAAGTGCAATATTACTCCAACAAGCAAAAGGCTTGGATGATGTGGTCAAGGTTTGAGTTATTCATACCACTTTTTTGGGTCTAAGTTTTGTAATTTTTATTCTCTCTAGGTTTTCTTTTATCTAACAATAAATAATAGATAAATAGATAAGATATTTGAATATATATATTATGATGATAAACATTTTAGGTGAATATAAATTATTTTCCTCAAATTATAGAATGAACAATTAGATTGATACAAGATAACAAAAGAGAAAGTAAAAAAAAAAAAAAAAAAAAAAAAAAAAAAAAAAAAAAAAAAAAAAAAAAAAAAAAAAAAAAAAGTCTCTTTGAATAAGGATTTGGTTACTGAAACATTTCTTAACAACCTTTGCTTCTAGTTTCATATCTAGTAACTTCTCTCTTTTGCTTCCTAATTTATTTTCTCTCAGATATTGAATGATGTAAACGGGAATCTTGATGCCAAGAAAGCTTGTGTGGCTGCCCTGAAACTTCACAAGAAGTATTTGAAAAAGGTATTGTAAAACATTTTTTTTATATCTTTCACTGTTCCTTTTTGCTTGCATTTTCATGCTTTCATATAATACCATTCATTGAAAACAATTTGCATTAAGGAAAAAGATTAGACATAGTGGTCTATTCCTTGAGTTATAACAAAATGCTAAAATTGTCGTATTTATAACATATTGGTGAACATTATAATTACAATATTGTGGGAATACTATAAACAATTTGTTAGTGGCTAAATAATTACTTAAAAAGGTCTGTGTTTATCTTTTAATTTTAATGTATAAAGTAGATCTAAAGATCAATATCTATCATTGATATTTCTTACTCTAACCAAGTGTTATTATCTGAACAAATTCCTTAACTCAGTTACATGTATAATAATATATATGAAGTTCTCAACTGGTACTAAATTATTTGTAATTAAAGTGATAAGGATACATAAGATGACTGATGTTTTTCCATTTTGTCATGCTTAAAGTTAAACCTATTATGTTTGTATTTCTAACATTTTCCTAAAGTATCCCTGATGTCATTATTAAAACCTAATCATTTGACTCCTTTTATTTTCAAGGAAGCAAAACATTAGCTATCTTGATATCTATATTTGAAAAAATAAAAAAGTGAATTCTATAACCTTTTGTTTAATTATCTTTGTTTATGTAAGAACTATAAGAATGCCATATATTAATGATAATCATATTATCTTTGAATAGTGGAAATTAAGTCATGGGTCCATGCTCATAAAATGATACATCATAGCATCAGAAAATAATCCTTTTAATAAAAAAAACATTTACATATATTATTAGTACATCAAATTATGAGTATTGGTCTACGATGATTATGTCATGATATTTACTTTTCATTGGAAAAAAAGTAGCCAATAAAGATAATACTAACAACTGTTACTTTTTTACCATTAATATATTATTATTATTTAGTAAAATTGTATGCATTATAATACTTTGTTGGTTTTTACATATAATCATATCATGCAAAAATAGCTTGGTTTAATTTCTATTATACTTTTCTTCAATTATCCACTTATATACAAGGAATTTGTGATTGTTGCAGGCTAAGAATCCCTGACATAATATGTAGCTCGCAATATTTGGTTTTCCACTCACCAGGTGATGTGTTGTTCAGCCCCTGTTTAGAAGACAACTTTGGATCTTCTAAAAGATTTGAATTATATTTTATCGCAAAATTTAAAGAAGGGTTTCAACCACTGTATCATGAAACACAATTGTTGTATGTTAAATTAATCTTAATTTTGGTACATATATTTAAAGTAACCATGGCTGGACAAGAATTCATGATGTATAACCATTTTTCTTATATTTGTAATGTGTTTTGCAATAAAAGGTGCGAGAAAATATATAAAAAAAATAATTATATGTATGATTAAAAATAATTTAGAGTTTCCTGACATTAATATTGTCTTGGGAAATATCCTTTTAACACCATTGTTAAAAAAAATCTACTCTATAACTGATATTTTATAATAAAATATTATTTTATAATGAAATAATAATTTATTTGTGTCAAAGTATCTGAGCTCTATTGTATTATATTTCTTTTGTAAAGTGATATCTACTTTTACTTCTACAAAAATGCTCAATTGGATTAATATCATAAAATAAAATTTGGTAAAATAAAACTAAATTAAGAAATATCCATACGGCATAATCTTGGTTAAGATACAAATAAGAATTAATATTAGTGCATGTTTGGGTTGATTAAGCGTTTGATATCATAAATATATTAAAGAAAATGACATCATCTAAATTTGAGATTCATAACAATCAAAATTAGAGACTTCTCTCCAATTCCATATTAATAACTATTTTTTAAAGAAATCAATTTATCGTATATATATATATATATATATATATATATATATATATATATATATAATAAAATAAAATACAAGCTTTAAAATATAAAAATAGCATGATTCGAGTAGAAAACATCATTCCGGTGGATTTATGACAAAATGGTTAGATATTTAAACAAAAACATACTAATAATGTCATAATAATATAATAAATGTTAGAAATAATTCATGCATAAAAATAATTATACACTTGTATATTGTTTTATAAAATAGAAGAGTCTATTGGTGATTTTGGAAAGTTATTAAGCAAAACTTAATAAAACCATAGATGAAGGTATAGAGAATGATTTAATCTCAAAATAAAATTGAAAGCAGATTTAAAATAGATTTAAAACATTTACTATTTTAATATTTATTTATTTTTAACTTTGCATTTCTTTTATTTTTAAACAAAATTAATATAATAAAATAATAATAAATAAAAATTTATTTGGGTTTACAATCCATTTGTACATACTCATCATGCTTAGAAATATGTGTATATTACTATAACAAACATGTAAGATCATCAAATACAAACAATACTTAGAGTATTGTTATCATCAAAACTTTATTAGATGATTATATCATCTAAAAGGATTTTAGACCGTCTAATGATTCAACACTTACTAATGTTCCGAAGTACACTAGAGTATTCTTTGGGCTCGTAGTCACTCTTGACTAATGCCTTGAGTATTATTTCCCAATCCCCTCCTATGTTAATTAGTATTATTGACTCCAACTACTCCTAGCTTAATGAGTATTCTTTCAGCTTCCAAGCACTCTTGGTTGACCCATCAAGGAGTATTGTTTCCCAATTCACTCCTATCTTGACTAAGTATTCTTTACCAAGTCACTCCTAGCTTAATCAAGTATTCTTTGGGTACCTAGTGACTCATAGCTACTCTCTTGAATATTATTGCCAAATAGCCACTCCTAACTAAGGTCTGAATGTTAGGTGTTACAATGATCAACAAATCATTAGATGTTCATCACTATCAGGTAACGGGTATAGTCATACTCGTGATCCTTTTACTGTTTCAAATATTAATTATTTGTTTTTACAAAAAAAAAAATAAAAACATAGCAAAGTAATCATGATATTATCAAATAATACATATTTTCTTTTCTTTCACGTCAAATATCGAGAAAACAATATAATTTCCTAAATATCATATTAGAGTACAAAATAGCAATTGGATAAAGGTCAAATAATTATAGAAAAAAATGATTAAATGTGTTGATTCGATGAAATTCCATTTCTTGAAATGCAATATGTAACACCCCGACTACTATATAATTATTTGTTATTTAATTAGAAATTATGAATAATTTTTTTAATAATAAGATTTCCTTGGAGAGAACCATAATCATGACATAATCTTATAGATATAAAGATATATCAACATTTTACATCCTTGTAATTATTCAAAAACATATAAGTTTACATCAATAAGAGTTCTATATCATAATAGAGAATTATCTATTTTATATGTTTCAAGACATTAGAACTAGGTTCTTTATAAGTCAATTCATCCATAAAATCTTTCAAAGATTCTTTTCTGAAAACTCTTACGTACTGAGCAGGTTCTGCTTCTACTCTTACAACAAGTACATATATCAAAACATTAAAGGAGAGAGGTCTTTATAAGCCTTAAATATTAATCTTAATAAACCTTACAAACAATACAAACAATGGGGACATAGAATCACAACCATAAACAATGACGCATATGACTTGACCTAAAACCACATGAATTACTCTCACTTTATCTGACATATGGATCCATATTTTGACGATCCAACCTGAATATCAAAAGTTATTTTGGAAGTAATTAGGTAGTTAAGTATATCTCATCAAAATTTTTGGTACAATCATAATTATTTTCTTGAGAGTTTTGATCATCTACCAATAAAAGATATATATATATATAAATAACTTTGGCTATATTGAATAGGTATCGGATAGTACCAAGTTTGGCTTGTGAAATATTCTAGTACAGGGCGTTATTCTAAACTATCCAGATATTTACCTACTTGAAATACTTCCTTAAACTTCACACGGTCCCTGCCTTTCATTTCACAGTATACCAAACTGTGACTTCCAAAAAATAGACACTCATACATTATCCTGGTTTCAACTCTTTGAAACCTAGCACTCTTTCACAACAAACATACTCATGACATTTTCAGAAATAACATAAACCATCAAGTCGTGTCATATTTATCAAAATTTATAGATTGTACATAATATTCAAACAGATACAATTAGTAAAACATAGTATATAGGTAACTTTCTTATATTCAAATTCCTAAAAAATACATACTTTTACTTTATATGTATTCATATATAAAAATTATATTTAAATTATTACAAAATAAAATAAAATAAGAATTAAAGCAAGAACCTTAAATAAATATAATTCTTATAAAACTTACCGTAGATAACTTAAATAAAATAAGTAAGAGTAGTGTGTAACTAAAGATAAAATAAAATAAATAAAATAAAATAAAAAGAATCAACGAATAATTGGAGATAAAATAAATAAATAAATAAAATGGGACCAGTGCGAAACTGGAGATAAAATAAATGGGACCAATGTATAATAAACAGGACCACTGTGAAACTGAAGATGACAAAAGAAATAAAACAAATAGGACCAGTATGAAACTAAAGATAAAATAAATAAATAAAATCAATGTGTAATTGAAGATAAAATAAATAAAATAAGAAGGATCAGTGTATAACTGAAGATGAAATATATAGAACGATGCATAACTGAAAATAAAGTAAATAAAATAAGTATGACCAGTGCGTAACTAAAGATAAAATAAATAGAATTATTGTGTAACTAGAAATAAAATAAATAGAATTATTGTGTAACTAGAAATAAAGTAAATAAAATAAGTTGGACCAATGCGTAATTGGAGATAAAATAAATAAAATAGATAAGACCAATGCATAACTAGAGATAAAGTCAATAAAATAAATATGACTAATACATAATTGGAGATAAAAGAAATAAAATAAAAAAAGAGTAAGATAGTATATAATTCAAGATGGTTTAAAATAAATAAAAGATTAATATAATGCAAATAAGTTTATTTGGATTAACATATAAATAGGTTAACTTCACTCTCCCTTTCCTTTAATTGGGAAGACACACAGGATAAATATAACTACCATGCCTTCTAGAAGGTTCAAGAATTTCTTTCCTTCAAATTTCCTTTCTCTCTTTATTATTTCTTTCTCATCCCTCTTTCTCTCCACTTTCTATCTCTTTCTCTTTTTTCACTTATACATTAATCCACTCTACCTCTTTATAACCTTAATTTTAATTTTTTTTAAGTAATTGATTTAAATATAATCTTATCTAATCTTCTTATTTTATTTTTTTTCTCTATTTTTTCTTCTTTCTTATCCATTAGAAGATTCCTATAATTAATTAATTATTATTATTTTGTATATAATATTTATTTTTTTAATTATTAATTATTTTTTATTTTTATTTTTGATTTTTTTAGTTTTTATATTTCTAAATATATTTTATTCATAATATATTTTATTTAGTCACTGTTTTTTTTAAAACTATTTTCTAACATTCAAATATTATCTAAAATATAAAATATTTTAAAAATGAGAGTTTAATAACATGAACTTAAGGTTTTTAACTCTTATTTTAAGATAAAAAACAAAATAATTAATATATTTATTTAAAAATAGAATTGTTACACAATATCCCGTTTGAATGAAATTATATAAAGGAAAAAATGTGTAATAAGGATGTGATAAGAGGGAAAAAGATATTAGAAATTTGAGTAAGCTTAGTAGATAAATGATTCAATCTTTGAGAGAATGAATTTTTTTATAGTGAAACATAGATTTTTCAAATGAAATAAAACTGAAAGTAAAATAAGATAGAGAATATAAGTTATGTTGTCTAGTAAATGAAGGGTTTATGTGATTAAAGTTTAAAATTGATAATCAAACATTTTCATGTGAAAATTAAATATTAAATAAAAATATTAAAAGGAAGTAGAAATAATAAAATATATGCATTATAAATTATTTGATTCACGAAAGTCATGTTTGTGTTTCCTAAAATGCTATACCATTTGAATAAAACTACACAAAAGAAAAAAAAAATGTGTAATCAAAATTATGATAAGAGGAAAAATATCTTAAACATTTAAGTGAAATTAGTGAATTATTAAACAATTGAGAGAAAATAAACCATATTTTACATTTTGTTAAGCAATACAAATAGAAAAAAACAATTTTGAAAATATAGAACTAGATAAAAAAAAAACATATCCAAATGAAGAAGAAAAAACATTATTTTTCTTTTTATGAATTGTTTGTAAATGAGATGATAAAAATAAATGCGACCAATTGAAAATAAGGGAAAGAAGAAAAAAAAAACAAAAATATCTCTTTTCTTTATGTAAATAAGAGGGTATAAAGTAACTTCATTTAGCAAAGAGGAACACCAATTTCATACATTTCTTTTTCTTTTTCTGTGAAGTTAGTATTATTAAAATTTGAAATTGAAATGTCGTAAATGTCTATTCATTTGGTTTTATTCTTTACATGAGGGCGGAAAAAAGAAGTTTCATTTAGTTTATTATAATCAAATCTCATAAAATTCATTTTTTCCATCAAAAAGTTATATTATTATTAAAATATGAAATTAAAACAAAAGATGAAAAGAATGTATTTTTGGGGAGGAAAAAATGTGTTAGAAAAGGTGATACTTTGACACAAGAAACATGATTTCATTAATAAAAATAGATAATAACATATAAATTTATCTCTTTTATACTTTTAATAATTATACTTTTAATAAAGTGACGTCCACCTTTCTTAAACTAAAATATTTATTAAAACTTAAATAAAAATCATGCAGAGGAAAAATTAATGTTCTAAAATATAAAATTAAATAAAATAATTATATACAAAAAAATAAAAGATTTAATTATATTGATCTTGCTTTTTTTTAAATGTTGGAAGTATAATTTTGCCTAATTTGAGAAGTCCTATTCATTTTCATTCAAATACCTTTAGGATGTGCTGAACCAAAGAATTCCAAATTACAATATTTTGATTTAAGTTTTTGAATTGAAAATGCTATGTCGGAATAAAAGTTTAATTAAGTTTCTATTAGGAGTTAAACAAATTAAATATTTTCAAAAAATAATTTAATCATTAAACATAAATTATTTTTAACTACTTAATATGAAAAAGTATACATAAATATGAAAAATGTGAAAATTTTCAAGTTTTTAGAATGAAATTTAAAATATTATACCTTTAAATAATCAAATATTCTGATAATATTTTAAGAATTTTATTTTCTTTGAAATAATTCATCTAATCTATATATTTCACCATAAACTATGTTAAAGTTTTCATAAAAAGAAACTACCCTATGGTTTGTAATAAGGGGTTTTTCATAAAAAATGTCATCTAAGATACTATTTAAATACAAAATAAATAAAACAAAAGTATGAAACTTTCATTCATTGAGCAGAGTAAGAAATAAAGGAGTTGAACTACATAGAAAGTTGAACCTCAGAGAGTGGTCACATCAACCCACCCCAGTTCATCACTACCAACATTTTAAAAGCTTAATTTCTGAACTACATGCATTATTTCTAGTTGCAAGCATTGATACTACTATCAAGCTAAGTTTAATGCAACATTGATTAAGCATCTGCAACCTCAGCAGATTCAGCAGCAGCAGCTAGGACAAGCTCAGGATGAACATTTCCCACAGATTCCAAAGCATTGGGATGTCCCAAAGATTTCAAAGCCAGATGAGCTGCTTTCTGCCCTGATATCATCATTGCTCCAAATGTTGGACCCTGCATTTCCAATTGCCCAAAGCTCAAACAAATTAGTTTTCAAAAGGTTCAAAATAAAAACTTATTCAACAATATTTTTGAAGTGAGTGATGAATGAAGAGAGAATTTTTTACCATTCTTGGAGCACCATCAATCTCAGCAACTTCCATCCCAGTAACAATCATACCAGGCACAATTTCCCTGGTGAGTCTCACAATGGCATCCTCTGCTGTGTTCATGTCAAGGGCCTTCATTCCTGGGACGCTATCAATCAAGCCAATGCTCTTGAGCCTCTTCACCCCAGTGGCTCCAAAGGGTCCATCATGGCCACAAGAACTCACCACCACCTTAGCCTCCATCACATTGGGGTCCATGCAGGATTGAGTGTCATGGTTCAGGGAAACCAAGGCCCAGTTAGTGACAACCCCACCAACTCTCCCACTCTTCACGATCAAATCTTCAGCTGCCACAGCATTGAAGAGCTTGACGTTTGGCCTGGCCAAGAGCTTGCTCATGATGGTAGAAGTGAACAATGCAGCGTGCTTGATCACCACGTAGTTGTCTTGCTCGTCATACTCCAGGCCAAGCTCGTCAAGGAAAAGATGTGCTGGCTTACGCACTATCTGCACTTCCACATTCACAATTCACAGAACCATTAGATTTAGATTATGTTTTTTATTGTTCTTCAAATAAGATGAGTCCAATTTCACTTTTGAAGAATCATTCTGTGAGATATTAATACTTTTTAAAAATAATTAAAATATTTATTAAGGATCACCTAAGCACAGGTGGAATTTAACATCTATATACAATCTGAAACGATGAATTCTATCATGTGTCACAGTAAAATATGGGATAAATGATTATTAGAAGGGTGTTGTGAATTTAATCCCTGAAAAAAAAAATTAGGTAAAAATTATTATAATTATGTTTTATTAAGTTTTATATATTATTAAATTATAATTTTAAAGACTAATTAAACTGTCTATTAGAGACTATTTTCTCATACACTACAATAGTAGTGTATTTAGGTTGCATTTAAGGACAAATTGATAATTTATGGTAATATATAACGGGTGATTCAATATTAATTAATACACATAAGTATGATCATTTTCAATAATTTAAAATTAAAACTCAAACAATCTCATCAAGTTCCAATACAAATAAGCATTTAATACTCGAGCATATTTCTAGTAGTGTAAATACTTTTAGAACTCTTTTCTTACATTTGGTAAATTAATAATTAAAAATATTTAAAAATTTAATAAATGTTTTAATTATCTCTGTTTCCTAATACTGTTAATCTCTTAGAGATTTAATGCTTATTACTAATTATCTTTTTCAACTGTTAAAGTATTTAATAATAATAATTATTATTATAATTTTTATAATAATGATATATCAAATAAATGCACAAATGGCCTTTCAATACAAACATATCTATTAAACTCTTTAATCTTTGAAATTTATTTACATTTTAGATAGTTAATGTGGTATTAATATTTTTTCTATCTAAATAAATTTTAATAATAATAATGATGATTATTATTATTATTATTAAATAAAATATTTTAATCCAAAGAGGTAAAATATTTTTGTCAAAAGCTTTTTTTTTTTCTTCTTATTCTTTATTTTATGAACTGTCCAACAAACATCTTTATACTGTGGTAAAAAATAATTTCAAGGAATTTATTATTTATAAAAGAAGTTTTATATATATTTGAGTATGATTTGATCTCACTTTATTGTATTTATTTTTTCAAAAATTTATTTAATGAAATAATTTAAATTTAATATATTTTTATTTTTCTTGAAGTTAACTATTTTAATTATCACTAATATAAACTATTATTTAAATATTAAATATTTGTTAATAATTTAAAAATATAAATATTAATTATTACAATTTTTTAAATATAAAAAAAAATTCATGCACATATTTGTATAATTTCAATAAAAAGATTGATAATTGTTATAATAACTCATTTTTTAATTGAAAATAAGTTTTTATTATCTTAAAAAAAAAAAAAAAACACATTCACCTACATGTCTTTCACTAGTTTTATAAAAAAATCTTTATTTTTTATTTTACGGTTTTATGAGTTTGAAGAAAATAAATAACATAAAAACAAGGTGACTGACAGAGAAATGTCAAAGTTACCGACCATGGCAGAGAAGAGCTGGCCACCAAGCCATGCACCACCGCCGGGGCTAACGGATTGTTCGATAATGGCAACATTGACGGCGGGATTCTTGCTGATCTCGTAGGCACAGGTAAGTCCGGCAGATCCAGCGCCAACCACGACGACATCGGTGTCTGCATGCGTGACCATGTCGGTCATGTAGCGGCGCGTCATCTCACGCGACACAATCGACTCCTTTATCGGCTGGAACTTGAAGGAGGAGAGGTCATAAGGCGGTGGGGAAGCGGCTGACATAGACGCGCGAGGCGCGTGGAGACGGGGAGTGGGGGTGGCATGGGTGGGTTTGGTGGAAAAGAGGGAAGAAGAAGGTGGAGAGAGAGTGGGGCAAGAGAACAATGAGGAGGTGATTGTAGAAGCCATTAGTAAGAAAGTGTTAATGAGTGAATGAGTGATTTTTGGCTTGCTGAATGAGGTATTTATTGATGAGAGTTTGTAAGAATGGGAAAGTTTCAAATGATGCCAAATGAGTAATGGAGAGAGAAAATCTGTGGAACCAATCCCTAGATGATTTGCATGGAGGACACGTGGCAGTTTGTTAGAAATCAACGGTGCAGAGTTTGCCATTAGTTACATTTGTCACTGCGTAGTGCGTGTCATTGATGATTGGTGTTGTAATACTCAAATTGCATGTAAATATCTTTATTACAAAATAATAAAATAATTAAACACCAATTTTGTTGTTCGTAATTTGAATTATGTTTTTTAATAAGAAAAATATTTTGTCTTTAAATTATTATTTCGATTAAATTATTTTACTTTTTAAAGTGCTATTTAAAGTCACCATTTTACTGTTCAAAGTAAGATTTAGATTATTTTGAAGATGAAATATTAATACGAATGACAAATATTAAAATAAAATTTGATAATTTATAAAAAAAATATTTAAATTAAACTAAAATATTAGTGGGTGGCTGTTTCATTGGAGGTGAGGAATTAGAAATTATGATACGGTTTGAGAAAAATGATTTTAAAGAAATATGAGATCTGTGGTATCATTACATTTATTTATTTTCATAATTTTTATTTATTGTTTTATCTGTCTTTTAATTAAATATTTTTAAGTTATATTTTTAATTTTTTTATTCTGGTTATATTTTTCTTATTTATCATGATTACAGGCCTGACACACTATGTTATGCTATCACATTAATTTTAAAAGTAAATATTTAAAAAATAACAACATATGAATTTTTTTATTATAAAAAAATTAAAATCTAAGTTTAAAATAATATTATTTAAAATTTTTAAATTACCATAATTTTAAATATTTTTATTTTAACTTTTATTAAAAACTTATTTTATTGAATATTAAAAATTTTATATATTTTTTAATTAAGTCTTAAATTTTATCCTTAATTAAAGTGACCTGGTCATTACTTTATTATTTATGTGTTTTCTTGTAAGGAAATAATATAATTAAATTTTAAGTTTCAATTACAATAAAATATTTCAGCATTAAAGATAATAATTATTTTAATTTATTATTTATGTGTTTTCTTATAAGGAAATAATATAATTAAATTTTAAGTTTCAATTATAATAAAATATTTCAGCATAATAATTATTTTAATTTATTCCATTAAAGATATTAATTAATCAATTAAATTTAAAAGAAAATTATTTATATGCACCAGTCTGATTAGTCCTGTTATGTCTCGATCCCCCCTTTAACAATGATAGGTTAAAATTTTGAACTCACTTTATAATATACCAACTGCCAAGTGAGTCCCAACAAAAGAGTCAGTAATTTTTTCTACCATTACCAAAATCTTTATTTTAATTATTTTAACCAATGTGATGACATTTTATCGGTTCATATATCAAAATAGTATTTTCCTTATGTTATAAACGATTAATATTTGACTTTAAAATATTAATAATTATATTTTAATGTTCTTCCTTTTATTAAATTATATTTTATATTAAATTCATACTAAATTTTTGACTGGTATTAAGTAACATTTGAGTGAAAGATGGTAGATTTTCTTTGTATTATTGTTCCGACTGAAAACATTACTTGGATATATAAAGAAATTTGATGAATTATACTATAAGTATTTGATTTTAATTTTTTAATCTTTTTTGAATAAATCATCTTCTCAAATTCAATTTGTATTTTTAATAAATTGTTTAATGAGAATTTGTTTTATCATGAAACTTGTTAAAAGTACTTGTTTTTTTTTTTTTCAAAGATTTAGTTAATCTTCAAATTAAACGTCTCAGAGGGAAAGTACGTGCATAATCATTTCCAATTAAGTTAGTTTTAAATATAGATAAAAAGTTATGAAAATAATCCTAATACATTATCTTTTATTTATAAAAATAATGTTAGACAAAAAATTATTTTTTAAGATTAAATTGTAAAAATCACAAAGTGTTTAGTTTATGTATTTTATAGTTTTCTTATACAAGCATAAAATATGTGCTTTATAGAAATTACAAATCATCTTATAAATCCTCCTTTACAGTGTTGTTAAATAAAAAATATATTTAATATTTTAAAATATTCGTATAAACGTTGTTAAGCTTCCCGTAATATTTACCTCCAGTTTTACTGATCTTTGAGCTACAGAAAAAAAAAACAACGACATGGAATTTGCTAAAGTTTTACCGGCCTTTGTAAACACAGTGATACAAGTAGTTATAAACAAAGATATAGAATATATTTTTTATAAAAGAAGAAAAAAAGTAGTTTTATAAAAAAAAAAAGTACAAAATAATTTATTTTTAATTATTTTCTAAGGATACAAATATTATATTAACAATTAATAAATAAAATTTAATCTGTAATTGTTATGTATCAATTT
>Ga0209489_105966_pt1 | contig 20233 bp, 7 predicted proteins | sample SiratrowhiteBW_FD_187527 | JGI IMG/M metagenome (GOLD analysis project Ga0209489, IMG submission 187527) | Root nodule microbial communities of legume samples collected from California, USA - Siratro white BW (SPAdes) (version 2) | ecosystem: Host-associated > Plants > Roots > Nodule | place: USA...
TTATTTGACACTTCATATATATATATATATATATATATATATATATAATGGTTACCTTTTCTAAAATATATTATAATTAAAATTTAACATAATAATATAAAATTATAATTTAGCGATTAAACTGATACAAATTCATTCTTTATATTAAATTATTGATAATATAGTATTTTACAAAATTTATTCTAATATAATTTGATTTATTTTTAATATATAATAATAATAATTATTATTATTACTATTATTATTATTATATATTCTTTCCACAAATATTGTGAAAGATATAGCTATATTAATTCTATTAGTTTAAAGTGAGTACAAATTATCCTTATTTTTCATTTTACAAAAGCATTGGTATATTTGGTATTCATTGTATTTGATGAGAAAATATTATCTCCTTGCTATTTAAACTTAATTGAAAATAGGTATTTCAATATTTTATATTGACACGATCGAAATTGACAAAAATACAAATGTATAGAATCTCATGCATTCTCCCAGTCCCTATAACAAGCAAGAGATCTTACTATTATTTGACAAAAGGGAAGTGGTTCCAGATCCTGACTAAGTGGAGGCAAGTTATTTTAAAAATAAATTATTATTATTATTAATGTAAGGAATAAAGTGAAACTAAGACGCAATAAAATATTTACTTCAATACAGCGTAAGATATTCACAAGTTTTGAAAATCAAATCCAACGTAAGAAATAAGTTAGCAATAAAAGAAAAATTGACAGAATGAAAAATTGGAAGAAATGGATTCAAGTACAGGAAAACACACATGTATTTTTTATATATTTTTTTATAACGAGAGAGTGCTAAGAATAAATTTTAATATTTAGTAGAGATAGTTTAAAAAGAATAAAGATTGAAGTTTTAATATATGTTTAATATATAAATTAGGATATCAACCTTTTAGTTTTCATTTTATAAACTCGTCTCTCTATTTTTTTTTTCTCGCACATTCTTTTTATCTTTTTTCTAAATTTCTCATTTCTCATTTCATTTTTCATTTTTTCTTTTATAAAAAATGTCATATAGAAGACGCTAACAGGTATTAAGACGATTTATTCGATCATATTTTGTTTTAAAGTAAGTTTTTAAATTTTATTTTACCTTATATCAAAATTTTCTTTCTATGTGGTTTGGGATATAGGTATTACATGTGTGATATGAACCAATTACATTAATCACTACGAATTTAGGTTAGTAATAATGTGTTATGTTTGTAAATTAATATCATTATTTACCATTGCCACGTTAGAATATTACTACGTTAGAATATTACTACAGTACTCTTATTCTTATTCATAGAATGAGACAAAACAAAACTTTGAAATTTAACTAAATTATAACTACAAAACTAAATTGGAACCATAAGTAATGATAATTGCATCAGAAAACATAAACACAAGCAAGAGAAGAAAGAAGATTTTGCTCTAAACTTCGAAAGTAAGGGAAAAGAGACATAGGTATATATTTCTATCTATTTTACGTTTTCAGTGAGGTGTCCCTAGAAAACCTTGAATTATTTCATGAATCTTTATGAGTTTTTCTTGGTAAAATTACATTATTTTATTGTATCAAAATACTGCTTTAATTATTGATCTTTACATAGACCATGAATTGAGATTTATGGTTTTTACTGCACTGCTTGTGTTGAATTTTATTATAATTTCTTTTGTGGATGAGTATAATGATCATGTTGTACTTTGGATTGATTGTTGTTGGAAAATTGATTTCTTGAGAATTAAATGAGTAGGACATATTATATTGGTAGCCAAAGGATGGTGTTTTGATTATTCATTTATCCTAACTATTCACTGTAATTGTTATTCCCTGTTCTATTCTTGATGTGAATTTTCAATATGATTTTGATGATTTATATTAATTTGCTAAAATGTTTTCAAATGATTGTTTCAAATCATCTGATGAATTTTTTCAATTACTTTTTTTCATGCAATATTACCTTAACTTATATATCTCACTTTCCTACTTCTTCCTTTGTTAACTATGAATCATAACTAAATAAATGAATGGATGCTCCTAACTTTCCTTACTCGTTCATTGCTAAGATATCAACTAATTTCTCTTGAAATGGATGATGAAGTACCAATGTGGTGGAACATTTGGCTCTGTCTTTAGGGGAATTGCTCACTGTACTTTGACTTTCACACAAAGCTATGATATTCCATTAGTATTAGTAACCTTTTTCTTGCATCTGATAACATACACTAATCATTTGGTCAATCTTTTCTCACCTTATATATGATGTGAAATAACTGTTAAAAAGTCTATTGTGTATTTATTACAAGAGAGAAACATGTATAATATTAAGTATGAATGTAATAAGTACTTTTTTACGTATGATAAGACAAATGTGAAAAAGATATGTAAATACCTATGAACCTGAATGAATGTATAACAAATCCAAGAATTATACTAATGTATGAAGGCAAGGTAAACTACTATCTTATATCCCATTTGTCATATTTTTTGTCAATAGACGATATTCTACCATGTTCAAAGTAGTTTATCAGACAAAGATAATATTAGTCTTTGGGATCATTATTGTAATTTGAAATTTATAAACTATATTCTATTTGAATCATCCGATATGAAACTTCGTATTTATTGGTATTACTTCTTTTAGACTAACGAAAATTCTTTCGAGTATAAAAGTAATACTCATCACACAAATTGTGACTATCATCTAACCTTAATTTCATTAAGGAGATATATATATATATATATATATATATATATATATATATATATATATATATATATATATATATATATATTACAATATTATGCTCACTGTCATTGGTCGTAAATTAAAAAGTGTAAATTTTATTTTGAACTATGTAACTTACATAATAGTTATCACAAAAGAACCAACTTGATATTACAATGAATGAATTTGATGCTTCTATAATATAAATAATGATTTAACTTGAGAAATTGTTCTGGTCGAGCATTAATAAGTTAAACAATTACATGATTGGTTCTAAACTAATAGATCATATAATTTAATGATTGTATATCATTAAGAGTTTTATTCAAAGTATAATTGGAAAATCTTTTGCATAGACGATCTCTTCATGTATATAACTTAATGATTACATGTTTTGATTTTTTTTTTTCATTAGAGCAAGCTTTCACAATTACTCAATCCTTTCTAGTTAAATTCATGTTTAGTGACAAACTTCATTGAGTTTTAATCCTCCCTCTTAAGAACCCAAAAGTAACATTTTAACCATTTAAAATTCAAAATTCTTAATGAAAATTTGTCTGTGCAATTTTAACTAACATCAATATCGCTCGAGTGTTGGACTGAAAACTCAACTGACATGACTTATGACTCAAGTGTTGATTTTGAAAGCTTAAGCGGGACGTAAATATGGTGCACATTTTAATGTGAGACAAATAACTTGGGTGCTCAAGCGCTACTTGGACTCTTAAGCAACCTAAGATGGTATAGTAGATCTCTAGAACTTGTTGGATGGTAATCAACATGTCGTGGTCACTCAAGCAATAGATACTCGAGCAACAAGGTCATCATTGGAGCGAGGGGGACCCAAAGAGGATATTACTCTTCAAGTGCACTTCACTTAAGTGGCGTGAGTAGTAATCAAGCGAAATGGTTGACTATTTGTATATGTTGAAGATGTCGTTCAAATTAGAAGAGCTCACTCAAGCGACAAAGTGTTAGGAGTGTAATGATGCTATGTTATATTTGAAGCTTTTATCTATGAGATATATGCTTTATTGTTTATATGTTTTTTAAGAGTCTGATCAATTATATATGCTTCCAAGAGTATATGATTAATGTTGATATGCATGACGTATGCCACTTTTCGTTGACCCTTCATGAGTGGTGGATCTTAGTTGGATCACTTATATGCATATATATATATATATATATATATATATATATATATGTGTGTGTGTGTGTGTGTGTGTGTGTGTATGTATTGGTATATGTATATATAAGGTTTGATCTTAGGTCTTGAATGAATGATTCATTATCGTGTCTTAAGTGACAGTGATAAACATGAAACTCACATTAATAAAAATATATTTCATTATTGTTTAATCACATAAACAAGACTTCAAATAGTGAAAAAGTGGAAAAAACTTATATCTTACCTAATAACAAGTATACAATTAACTTGATATAAGATATTTTGTTTCATCCTAATTTCGAAAAGATATACCAACTAAGACTTGGTAAGTTTATGATATAATGATCAAAATATACATATTTATATTAATAGAATGACAATATTTATATAATATTACACTATATTATATATTAGTTTATCATGTGTTTATTTCATTGATCATATTTAGTTGGAAAGCAAATATTATTACAAGTATAAATGGAAGCGAGTATGGTCCTTTATAATGTAGAGTATTTGTTCAAATTTTTATGTGTTATATATTTTATTATTCTTTAGTGTAATTATATTATTATACATAGTACAAGTTTACGAGATGTTACAACATCTTTTTATAATATTAATATTTAAAGTTCTTTGAGTTATTTAAATCTATTTCTAGTCCATATAGTTCCTAAAGGTTCTATTTTAGTCTTTACAAAATTTTAATTAAAAATCTGATTTTTTTTAATTTTTTTTAAATTAGCAATTTTAGTCCATCATTAATGTACAAACTAATTTTTAACAAAAAAATGTTAATATATACTAAAATAACATATATGAAAGTTTGACGTTAAATATTATTATTAATATATTATATGAATGAGTAATTGGGACTATAATCACTTATAAATAAACAGAACTTTTTTGTTAATTATTACATAATATATTAATAATAGACCAAAAAAATTGTTTAATTTTGAAAAATTGGGTGATTAAATATACAATTTTAAAGATGAAAATTCAAAATATACAACTAAACTTAAATTTAATCTTAACTTCTTCCGTTAATTTTATAAAATATTAAATATTTATAAAAATATATACTGCTACTTATGAAATAATTATTATGTTGGTCAAAATTGCATTTCCCATTAAATAATGCAGAAAACTGGAAAAATTGACCCCATAATTAACCAATAAGTTGTCAATTTAATACCAAATTAAATTTCAAAGTCAAACAACCATTTAATACTGTCATAAACTTTTCTTAGTTCTAGCACAGTAATTAACTGTAGTCAAAAGAAATTCAAATTAATATATATTCGGTTAGCTCCATTTTAATATATATATATATATATATATATATATATATATATATATATATATATATATTAATATTTTTTTCTTTTTATATTATATATATATAATAAATTTTTATATAAATATTTTTTTTGAGTTTCAGTGTTTTCTATCTTAAACGGAAAACTCTCTTTTCTTGCACTTAATTAAGAAAATAAAATAAAAACTCTTTGCATTGCTCTAAAATTGAGCTAAGAAATCAATAAAAAGACAAAATTAATGGAACAAAGGATCTGCACAAAACATAAGAACTACAAAGTACAATCTGAAAGTGCAACTGAGTTATGATAAGCATTTGATTCTGAGTGCTTGCCAGGTACCACTTTGGACTATGTTCTCATTCTTTGCTGATATTTAACATTGCTTTTTAATATTAGGAACAAAACTGTTGAGTTTGTCTGGTCCACATCTCAAGCAAGAAAAGCTTATAAAAACTGATGCACAAACTTTTTGGTAAAGTTTGGTGCTTACCAAGACTACACCACAAATTTGGCAAACTCACTCCAATGTGTTTCCTCTCTTCAGTTACTAATAATAATAATAATATGAAATAACTCTGTTAAATATTGTAATATTTTTAAAATATTAAGCTTGTTAGTTTTTTATTTGAAAAATAACATATGTACTGACTATATAAAAGTTAATATTACAAAAAGATATATTTGCTTATATTTTGTTTTCTTTTTTCTTTTTCTCTACTCAAAAACAAAAAATAAATTAGAAATATTGTGACAATTTTATAATTAAAAAAATAAAAATTGAACTAAACGCCCCTCAAAGTTTTTAAGTTAAACTCTCCATATTTTGAATTACTTAATACATCCAAGAGAATAGAATAAAAAAATATGAATTTCATTTTTTTGTCTTACCAATGCATTTTCTTTTGCATTATCAATGAATTAAATATTAAAACAACTATATAGATATTAATAATTTTACTATCACATATCCGTTTAATTAAATTTATCATTAAATGACATTAAAAAAATTAGTATTGATGATATTCTGAGTGTTAAAAAAATATACATGAATGATTTTCTCCATCTATACTTTGAAAAGAATACGTAAGAGATGGATATTACTTTTTTATAAATTTGAATTAGTTTGTACATATATATTTTAATATATATAAACTATTTTTAACTTATAATTAAAAAAAAAATACTTCTCTAGACCAAATTGAATGGCCACGTGACAGAAAGCGCGTGCATAGGTAGAAGAATTGTTTTCCATACAAACCCCACTTCCATAAATAACTTCAAAACTCTTTCTTTTCTTCATTCTTCATCATCACTTTCCCACCTTCACTTTTGTTCAGTGCTTTTTTCTCTCTCCGCCACCATGTCTCGCCACCGCCGGCAGGCTTCCCAGGTCTTGCCACCGGAGATTTTCACCGGCACCAACGACGTCACCAACTTTTTCGACCTGAAACAAGTTGGTGGTAATCAAGGTGGAGAAAACAAAACCACCACCACCAACCACCAAGAGGAAGAGAAGAACTCCGTCGCAACCCCTTCTCCGGCCACCACCTGTAAGAAGCCGCCGCCGCCGGGGAAATCTGCCTGATTAGTTAGGTGTGCTGTATGATCAAATGGGGTGTGAGAATCCATGACTATTTGTGTTTATGCTTCATTTTGTGTTTCTAGAATGAAGGTTAAAGGTTTTTTTTTAATTTGGTTTCTCTTTTTTTGTTTCAGTAATAATAATAATTGTGATATAATGGGAATGGGAATCCATGGTCTTCGGAAAGGAGACACCAGTGTTAATTTGTATGTGACTTTCTATACAAGAAGTTATTTCCAGCATCCTCTTTTCAACAACAGCTTTAATATTTTTATACAAATTAAGAATAAAAGTATTTTTATTATATTAGTTTTTACTTTTTTACTAATTAGATTACTGATCTTACCTAAAAAAATAATTGCATTACTTACTCTATTGTTTTTTGAAGTGTTAGATTTTAAATGATCTCTTAATTTAACTATTGTTAAAATTCAAGATAGTATTTCTTTTATCGATTATGACAGTATTTTTTATCTAATATTTATTTACAATTTATAATTAAAAATAAAAAGGCGTAAAAAAATCATATCTATTTCATCAAAATATAGAAAATCTATCGTCTTTATAAATTTAGACAAATAACCTTAAAAAATGGAGCAAGTATTTTAGAATAATCATTAAATTATTTGAAATAAATTAAGAATCAAAAGTAATATTTTCATTAAAACAGAAAATATCAGTCATTAAAAAAACTAAAACGATAGTTATTAATTAAAGGGTATTATAGTGTGTTGGGTCTATTCATAGAATATTTTAACCAAACAAGCATTTACAAGTTAGACATGCTATGAAGTCTTGTGGAGGTAGCTAAATTGTGGCGTGGATATAAACCACCAATTTTGTTACTACTGGAATGTATATTTTATTCTTCCTTAAATAATTTGTAAAGGATAAAATTATTTAGTGTAGTTTTTTAATGTACTTACTCCGTTTTAAAATTATTTTTATTTAATTTAGGGCACATCAACTAAGAAAAACATCGACTATTATATTTACTAGGTATTACTATTTAATGGAGAAACAGTTTGTAAAATTTGATGTCTACTAAATATGAACAAGGATATAATTGAAAAAACACTTCAAATATTATATGACATCTATAAACTGTAACAAAACTAAATTGTTAAAAAAAGTAAGATTTTAAAAGAGAGGGAGTAACAGTTTAAGAATAAGATTGATCGTTTATTTTTTAAAATATTGTTCGTAATTTGTAACCTTATAATGTCAAATCGTTTGTATCTTCCCAATCACATAGACCATAATTACGGTTTAATTGATTGCATTTATTGTATAATTGTTTTTAAAGATCATAATGAAACTGCAAAGTTGACCATATTCAAAACTTGAGGTTCAATTTATTTTTTTTATTTTGCTATAATACACTACATTCATTTTTGTTTCCTCCTTGCTTCCCTTTTCCTTCCTCTAAGAGGGTATTTCCTTATTGACCTAAAAAAATGTCCACGATGACCATATTTTAAATTATTTTCAACAGCTACAAATGACTGCAATATTAGCCACATAAGCTGAATCTATGTCACAATTTTGATAAATATTAGTACTATATTAGTGACATTAGTCTCACTGCAATTTAATAATTTGGTCACAGAATAAGAAGTGTGAATAGCATATCTTGGTATCTGCATATTTATATAATAAGGTCTTGGTTGAAACTAGATGTGAAGGATTTTAATTATATCATTTTGAATCTGGAGTTAATCCGTACCATATGTTCTTGAACAATTATGACTTTTTTTATAATAATTAATAGAATTGATGTTTTAATAATGAATTTTGAATAACTACGAGTATTATTTTTGCTTTTAGGTATGGATGTTAGTGCATATATTGGTTTAACAGCTACTACTTTAAGACTTATGATAACCATATTATATATACATATATATCCATTTTACAACTATTTTTACTAATTTTTATGAAATAATTTGTTTATATTTTATTTCAATATCTTAATTTTATATTTTATTGTTGAAAAGAGGTGTAAAGTAGTTACGTAAGAAAATATAACTTCCTATACATCTTTTTCTCAGTGTGAAGTTTGTTGTGATTTATGCATCTGATTTTATATTTTTGGTAAAAGTAATTATTTTAAAAGTTTTTTTCAAATGTGTTCTCTAAATAATAATTCATTATGTTAAATTTTATGATAGATAAAATTATTTTTGCACAAATATCAATTATCTTATGTTAAAATAAATTATTGTAAGTGAAATAATACATTATCTTAAATAATAATAACAATTGATAATTAAAGAGATTAATTTTGTTTCTAAACAATATATATAATTTTTTTACTATTTCGAAAGAAGAAGTGAATATGGAAAATCCTTTTCTCATTACTTTTGATCTTCAATCAAGAATAGAAAATGTTCATTAAATCATTCAAGAAGGTTTTATTTAAAGGCATTAAGGGATATGGTTGCATAAGTTTTTATTTTGATCTTAATATTTTTGGATAACTCATTAGTGATTCTTCTTTTAATTCTAGTGTGAATTTTTGAACATAGTATTTCACGGAATAGGTTTCTACATGTCTTGTAAGTATTCCAAATAGATTTTTTTAAGAAGGTTGCATATCTTAAGTGGTTGCACTTTTGCACATGTGTATTTTTTAATATGAATTTTTAAGATAATGAAACAATTTCACTTAGGTTGCAGTAATCACAAGTAGTATCTACTGAGAACACATTAACTCTAGATAGGGGACGGAGTTGAATAGAGTTATTAAAACACTTTTGAAAAATCTTTAGCAAATGCATCCTAGATTTTATAAAACATGTCATAAAACATGTTCACAAAAGGGGATAGTCAATAAGTAATGTAATGTGCAATAGAAAGATCCACGATAACATAATTTTATATAAGTTCATTGCAACTTGGACTATGTTCAATTCTCCAATTCCAATGACAAAAAGTTTCACTAAGCAAAAAAGATTACAAGTATTTAATTGTCACTTCTCGTTTACAATGAGTACATAAAGGCACCCTTGGCTATCTGAATACATAATGTCTCTATAAGTTAAGTACACAAATCCTCCTTAGGCTATACACCGATTCCTCCTAAGTTTAATCACAATTACATAATATGTCCACAAGCTTAATACACAAAGTATCTTCTGGGTATAAAATAATAAGTTGTTTGTTTACAATGTTCACACTGAAACAAGTGAAATGAAACTATTCACTCCACGTTTCTAGACATAATTTTACAATGATGAAGGATTTACAATATAGATCTCTCTCTTTCTAAAGTCATCTAGAAAATGAACTTGGAACTTGTTAGGGAAAAACCCAACATCTATGATTTTGATTAAGTGCAAAAAATAACTAAGTATAAAACATGGTCATACTTGATCTGTAAGACAATAATTTATGATGAGCTAAAAGGGCATATTCATAATTCAACTCTAGCACTCCCTTTTTCTAAGCCTCTGCCCTCCCATGTTGGTTTTATATGTGAGTAGAAGTCATAGATTTAATAATTGTGATAGGTTATTCTACAATTTTAAGCAACACTGAACCCCTAAAAGTGGCACATAATCATCTTTGTCTATAGCAGCCAATTATAAAAAATTTGCACTTGTATCTCTTCTTCAAACCACAGTTGGGACACTTCCTCAACAAAAATTTATAATTCTTCCATGCTTAAGATATTGGTTCATCAGCTCCTTGCACAAAAGTGGCTATGGCTGCATTCGCTTAAGTGTTCTTGGATGGCGGGAAAAATTGAGATAAGAACCTAGTCTCCACATCCTTCCAACTAGTCAGGCTTTGGTTAGACTGTGATTGGAGCGAAGCCTTAGCCTTTCCAGATAGTAAGAATGGAAACAATATTAAGAACAATACCTCTTCGTCATTCCCTATCATCCCAACTGAAGCACACAACTCATAAAATGTGTATGGATGAGAATGTGAGTCTTTATGATCCATGCCTGAAAATTGATGAGAGCTGATAAGTTGTAAGAGAGCAAGCTTCATCTTAGTGATCTTCTCATTCATCGTATGTCTCACAATGTTAGTGAAGTCTCAAGGACTCGTGTACATTATTGAGTCCTCGATAGTTCTCCTACGAGTCTGGTTTTGATTCTGATCCTGATTTTCATCAGCCATATCTTCTTCAGTGACAACGAGGAACAACATGCTAAACTCCAGCTCCCTGTCTCCTTGTGTCAGATAAGATTCTTTATGCAATCCTTTTAATCTCTGCATCTACAAGTAAAGGTTCTAATGTCCTCCTAGTACGGATGGAACCTTGAAAGAACACACAAAAACCTAGAACCACAAGTTAGTTCAAATAAATTATATACAAAAATAAAATAAAAATGAAATTAAAAATTAAAAAGAATAAAACAATGAGTCCAAAAAAATAATAAATGCAAAATTGATATAAATTGGAACACAAGTTCCCGGCAAGGCACCAAACACTTGTTAGCCTTTTATTTTTTATAAGTGCACTAGTCATAAATGTTGCAACTAATAAATATCGTTCTCTCCCAAAAAAACTTGTTCAATACACGACAATGCTCACAATTATAACTAATTTGATTGATGTGTGAGAAAATAAAATTGTGCAAAAATAAATTAAATACATTTATTTATTTTTTTTCAAATACTTGGAATGTAGAAAAATGATAAGAATTGATAAGATGAAATTGCTAAGGTTAGACTTTACCAAACCTCACTCTCATGAGTAAAAATAATTACCTTCCTTCTTAACAAATATCAATGTCAAGCCACAATAATACCTAAATCCTAATACCTTAGGTGAATGAGCCTAAGTATTCTTATTAATTGTCAATTTTTCAACCAATTACATAAAAAGACTTGTTTTTAGAATAAGGGTCTTAAGACAACAATGAGCTTAGTTCCCTATAGTCATATATATAAAACCAATATTGATTACATAAGAGTTCAATCGATTACATGTAACCCTAACAACAATGAGCTTAGTTCCCTATAGTCATATTCTTACAAGAGTTCCAATGACAAGATATTTCCAACTTTTAAATAATGTGGATAAAAATGGATAAATAATGTGGGTCACCTGAATTCCAGATCCTCTAATTGTTCTTAGGATCAGTCAAAGTTTTTTTTCATGTCTATTTGCATTTACTACAAAATACAGGTTAATTACTAAGGTTAAAAGTTCTATATTCCAAAGCAAATAACATGGAAACAACAGACAAATTATTTTTATTTTATTATTTTTACGAGGAAATGATAAGTGTGATTAGCAATTATTTTTGTTTATTTTATGACTGAATATTTGTCATGCATGATTGAACAATCTTTCATGTTAAATATTTTTATTCCTATAAGAATGTTTAAGTTTTAATATTATTCAATTTGACTAACTTCATTGATTTTGTGTTTTAAAATAGGTTTTTACATTGACATCACAAGCAAAATGAAATTAAGGTAGTGACGAATTTATTTGTGCAAAATTATCCCAGAGAATTGCTTAGTGACTTTGCTATGTTTCAAGCATCATTGGTAATATTTAAATCTTGATTAAATTAATACAATATTTTATATTGTAATTTGAATGCTACTAATTATAATTATTTTTTATATATTATGTATCTGATGAAGGAAGTGTCCCTAATAAAGAAACAAATTATCAACATCAAGAATTCATAATAAAATAATGTTATTTAGTTTTTTCATTATGCTTAATTTTCCGACTCAAAACAAATGATAAAACTTAAATTTTGAAGTTTACATTATTTTACCTTGAAGTTGTAGACTTTGTTTTTTTTTTTTTTTTTTTTTTTACTATTATGAATGTTAGATTCAATTATAAATACAAATAGTCTTTGCTCTTTATGATTTATTCTAAATACCAATTTTAAAGCTTTTACTTTTTATGATTTATTAAGTTGTTTGATAAAATTAATAAATAAACCTCATCTAAATAAACATTAGAGATGAATTTACTAAATTGTTGGTAATGGAGTTGAAATCGTCAAAAATAATGGAGTTCAAAAATACTAGAAATTACGGGTTTTGAAACTGTTGAAAATAATGGAGGTTTAAAACTGTTGAAAATTACAGGAGTTTCAAACCGTCGAAAATAACGGTGATTTAAAACTGTAAAAGATTATGGGAGTTTGAAACTGCTAGAAGTTACGAGAGTTTGAAATCATCGAAAATAACAGGGGTTTAATACCACCGAAAATAACAAGAGCTTAAAATCATTATTCCGATATTAGTAAAAATTGTCGGTAATCTATTAACGACGATGATTCTTCTAGGAAAAAATCAAACCATGGATAATGCACTCAATAAGGATTAAAACTGCTAAAAATGCTAAATATATTTCCATTAAAATCAATTTTTCTTATAGTGATCCAATCCAACCCAATAAAATCACAAACTAAGACATATGTGGTGCTTCTAAAAGATGTTTTATAATTTTTATCTTCTAAAATTAAATTAGTAATCTTTCCCACTTTCAAGAATTAAATTTACTATTTATCCATGTAATTATATAAAACCTTTTTGGTAAATGTTTAATGCTTGCTCGTTTGAATCTCAAAAATCAATTTGTTCAACAATATTTGGTCAAACATGAATTTTACCTTAATAGCAAAAATATCATTATTTAAGCATGATGCATTATTTATATACACGGATTAATTATTTGTTTCAGAAAAGCGTTGAATATCAACTTCAGTCAAAACAATGTTACAATCATTAAAAAATATCTGTAATTCTCATTGAATCACATGAGGGGAAGAAGAATGCACTAACAAAAAGTAATAAAAAATATGACTTTTCGAATATAATTAATTTTGCATTTAAGCAACTCTACATTATTTATCAAAACAAAAATAATCTTTATATATTGTAAAAATCAATCATTTAAAATTATTTATTTTCAAAATCAATTATATCAAAAATTTTAAACCAACCACACTCTAAATAAATAGTATATTATTATTATATTTTTACATAAAATGAAAAATAACTTTTTATCATGAAAGTCGTATTTGAAAACAATAAAAAATAAAATATATAATAAAAAAAAAACTTAACATGCTTGAATGAGGTAAAAAGGCATTACACATGGAATTTTTATAATAAAAATCAATTAAAAAGTTACTTAAATTATAAGTTTAAATTTTTTTCATTACATGTTTTAATGTAATTTTTACTGTGCATAACAATCTGGAAAATATATAGTAGCCTTAGGTGATTTAAATTAGATTCTAATGTACTTTATTTTTTTGCACTGCTAGTATATTTTGATTGAATTCTCACAAGTTTATAAATTGGCTGTTTGAATAATATGTTAAATTACATTTCCAAACGTGTTAAATTAATATATAATTTATAATTAAATTGAATTTACATCCATGTTTGAAATACATTGACTGTCTTAAAATTAATTCTATGAATATTAATTTTATTAAATTTTTAACTGATTTACATGATTGGTTTAAAAACTAATTCAATAGAAGTGTTTGACCTTTGACCTGCATAGAAGACAATGTGCAATGCTATGTATAATGAGCAGTGTGACTAAAGGCAATTGAAAACTCACATTATTTTAGATTTTATAAAAATTGTTAAACTACAAAACACACTCATACATTTCTATAAAATAATGCAAGTTGAAGACTATTTTAAGTATCTTTTAATCATATATACTTACAGTAAATGGTCGTAAAAATATATGTACGGTATAAGGTACTTGTACCAATTTATATTTTTTATTATTATCAGTCAAATGTATAAATTAATAAATTTAATATTATTTATTTAACATACAAAAATAGATTATAGATGCATTTTCCCAGAAGAATTATTATTAGTCAAATGTATAAAATAGATGTATAAGCACTTGTACGGAGATATGTAATAAGAAAAAAATTCTCCTGTCATCGTTTTTTTATTTCACCATAGTAGGTTAAAGATTAATTTGATTATACAGTAAGGATTTCGTAATGATGTAAATAGATACATCTTGCCATTAATTAAACAGCTTTGTTGAGCTAACAAAATTATACAAAACTGAACACAAGAAAAATCACATCAACAAATTGATTAAAAAAAAAGTCATTGAAGATATTCATTCAAAATAGATAAACAGAAACCAGCATGAAGGAAACAACTTTTCATTCAAGAAAAAAAAATAAAAATAAAAACACAAGAAAACCCTAAACCCTAAACACACTAGAACAACGTACTCTATAACACTTTCCTAAAAGATTTCAAATAAGACCCAAAAATCATTAGAGAAAACATGCGCATTTTGAGAGATCTTCATTCCGTTGGTAGTATCTTGAATCCCATGTTGTCGATTTTACATCACTCATCACCACGAATTCCGAAGCTAGCACTGTTGAACATTGACAAGTCGCCACCTGTGTTGAAATTACTAGAGTTATGGTTACAAGTTTTGTCGTTGTTGACGTTATTACCATGATTATTCCCTTCTTGACCTTGAGGAACATATTTGTAAATTTCAGGGTTCTTGAAGGTAGAGATGGTCAAGTTGACATTGTCACCGGCAATGACTCTACCACCGACGAGGCCACCGAAGACTCGACCATGAGAGGTGGAGAGGTGTATCCCAAAGGGTAAGGAACGAGGAGGGGTGGCTCCGGGAAGAAGGGTGTATTGGTTGTTGTACAAGTAGGAGCCAGTGAGGGAGAGCAGGTTGAAAGGGCCATGGAGCATGACGGCGGAGGAACCGCTGACATGGGTGAGGGTGACGGTGGAGATGCTGCCGGAGGCACTGAGGATGGCGAGGCTGGCATGAGTTCGATGAGCGATGTCAATAATGGTCTCGATGATGTCATGTCCTGGAGTGACATTAACGATGAGAATCTTCATGGGAGGTTGTGGCATGGTGTACTTGGGCTTGTTCTTGGAGCCTGGGGGTCTGCCACGTGGCTTCTTGGAGGGAGGGGTGTCAAGAGGGAGATTCTGCCAGAGTTGGTTTGTGGTGGGTGGTGGTAGTGATGGAAGGCAAGGTAAATGGGAGGAGCTAGTGTGGTGCTCCCAAGAGGATTCAGAATCTGAGTCTCCACAGATGGAGACTTGGGAGAGGGAGATTGTATTGGAGTTGTTTGTCATTGTGCTAGAAAAATGAAGACAAGTTTAAATAGGAAGAGAAATAGAGACTGGAAGGAACAAATGTAGGATACTTGGTTGTGATGACTTTGAAGCTTTGTTTGTGGGTGAATTTATAGTGTGGTGGTGATGATAATGAGAATGAGGGACTCTTAAAGGAAGGTTTTAACCCTAGAAAGACAACTTTTATTTTTTATAAAAATGATTTAGTTTCATTAAAAATTTATAGAAATGGATTAATTTTAAAAACAATAGTACGACTTAAAAATATAAAGAAATTGTACTTTCATGTCCGATTTCTTTTTTTTTTTCTTTAGTAAAATTGTGTTTATTCGCATGAGTTTATTCTAAGCATATATATATCGACCTCTTAGTCAATAAACTCAAGTTAAATTGTTTTGTCTTCCATTATAATCAACAAGATATTGCAATGGATTAAGATGGAATTCTAATTCAACACAAACATTGAGTATGTAATTTATACTTATGTTCTTAATGGGAGTATGTGGACTGGGTGTGTTGTGTCTTCTTATTATCAAACTACCGGTGAACATCGATATTGAAAGAATATTATCGAGAAAATCATCAAAATAAACACACATTATGATTTTATTCTTCATTACGACACTTCTCTAAAATGTTATTATGTCCAATTGACCCCGTCTAGAAAGGTAACAGAAAACAAAGGGAAAAAAAATAGAAAAAGCGAACATGATTTTGCTAGAAAATAGAAAAAAAAGTCGCATGAGAGAGCTTGACTTCTTCCTTTTTAAAAATATTTGAAGTCACGCATTAGTACACGACTTCTTTTAAATTATAATTTAAAGTATGATTGTTTAAAATTTAATAATTCTGGTACAATTCAAATAAAACTATATCTTTTGTAAAAAAAGAAAGGAAACTGAAAAAGAAGATGAGAGTGTGAGGGATTCTACAAGTCATCTTCATGTAAATAAACTTTAAGGGTTACAAATTTTTTGTAAACACAATATAATTGATGGTAAGGAGGCCGCTATTAGAAAGTTACAGGCTACATGTAAGGAAACATTTGAGCACTAGGAGCGTACTTAGGGACGTTATCTATGAAAAACGAAATATGTTCATTGTGTGTAGGTAAGAATGATTTTAGTGTATTTGAACATGAAGTGGAGCAGCAGGAGGTCAAAACAGGGACGAAAGCAACCATTCAACAGTTTTTCAATATGTGTATATAGAAGTACCATTCTCATGCAAACAAACGAACAATCTTATTAGATATCTGCATCACAATTCTTGAATGTTGTGTTTATATCTTTAAAGTATTGTAAAACTAGTAGATTGTTTGATAGACGTAAAAGTGAGATTTTATCATATTTGTATAATTTTTACTTGTATAAAGCTATTTCATTTAAAGATTAGAACTCATATTCTAGTAAAAAGTTTCCTTTATAATGAAACATTTTTATTTTTTATTTTTGTTTTATCTTGGAGTGGAAGAAATAAAATCCTCATAAAAGCTAAAAGTGACTCTATGTCAAATAATATATATGTTCTTTATCACATGGGTGATAAAGAGAATGTTGATATGTAACTTAGTGTACTTATATAAAGTAGATGATAATGAAAATATTTGTATAATCACTAGTAGAAAAAACATATTTAATCGTGGTTCTATAAGGTTTATAACTACAACTCTAGAATTACAGTAGATCCAACCGCGATAAAAAAAATACTAAATTAAACACAATTAAATACGTGAAGAAAAGAATAACAAGAGTGAGAAAAATAAAAAAGAATCACAAGGAGGAGACTTAAAGAGCTTGAAGCGGAAATCATGAAGCAAAATAAATTGAAATATTTTATAAGTTTTTAAAATATTTTAATAGAAGTTTCTATAATGTTTTAGTAGTTTCTAGGAAGTTAGAGATGGTGTAAAGTTAGAAGACACATTAACTCACTTATCTAACTCATGATTGAGGCAGTTAAGTAAGTCCATGCACCTAACCATCCTATCTTGTATGATTAGGATTAGAGAGAAATCTAATGAAGAAGAAGATGAGGAACTTCAAGAAGAATCAAGGATTCAAATAAGAAGCATGACAAGAAAATATAAAAAAAAATACTAAAACAAAAGTTTCAAGAGAGATTTCCAAGAAGAAGACTTGAATAAATAGAGGAAGAACTAAAGAGGTAAAATAAAATGTAAGTATTTAAGATATTATAAAATATTTTAAAAGAATTAAATAATATTTTATAAACACTAAAATACTACATGTGTGTTACAGCAAAGTCCTCCAACCCTGTAGTTCTGATTAAGTTCTTGTTATAAAAAAGTGTGAAACATGAAGATGTTTTTATTTATAAGAAATGTCCTTTTAAAAAAACCAGCAAATCATGTAAAACATAAGTTTTTTGTATTGGACTTAAATAGTAAAATCAAATCTTAGAGAAGTTATTTTGATGATGATTCTTGAAGATGACGTTGAAGATGTATTATTTGTTATAAATTTAATTGCATGTGTTTGTGATTCTTGTGCACAAGGTAATCACAGGAATTTCAATTTAGTACACAATCTAATATTAACTTCAATTGTTAAACTTGTTTTGAAAGGTTAACACATGTTGAAAAAAATTTTAAGTTTGTTCTAATCGCTTAAGGTTTTATGAAATCCATTCACTACAACAAAATCTAAAATTACTGACAAGACAAATCTATCGAAAACGCTCAAAATCCGTCGTATTTATCGAAATTGGTTGTAGGTAAATTTACCGGCAGGATTTTTGAATCCGTCGATAATTACAGACAGATTTACCTGTCGATAAATCTGTTAATAATGATATTTCACCGACAGATAAAATTTCGTTGATAAGGTTTCGTCGGTAATTTAATTTTTTCTTATAGTGATTACTATGCCTTGATATGTTTCCAAATCAGAATAATTGATTATCAGTTTTGATAATTGATTAAAACAGAGAATAAATAAATATGTTTTTAATTGATCTATGAGAATAATAGATTAACACATTAAAATATCAATTAATATGTCCTTAATTTTTTTTTTCAAAAATGTTGAAGAATAAAAAAATTGATTGACAGAGAAAATAATTAATTATACTTTTGTGAAATTCACCTTTTTTTTATGGGAATAATTGATTAACAACTTAAGATAATTGATTAAATGTATCCAAGTTAGTTTTTAAATAGTTTTTTCAAAATTTTTATAAATATTACGAATATTATTGTTATTGTAAAAATTGTGAGCTTAACAGAATCTATAACCACTAGACTTGAGAAGCTTTTTTGTCATATAATGCTTATTATTCTTCTTATTATGAAAATGTGATTATTATTATTACAATTATAATAAATATTGTTATTAATATTATTATTGTTGTTGTTATAATTATTATTGTTGTTGTTGTTATTATTATTATATTTATTATCATTATCGACGAATTAAATTCTTTGCTAACTTGACTGACGATTTATCGACATATGATTACGAGGTAAATTTGTTTGTCAGTAATTACTAACGGATTAAAATCATCAGTAAATTGATCACAAAATATTTTGTCGTTAAAATTCATCCGTAATGATATTTTACTGATAAATTTTTATCCGTCGATAATAATAGTTTTTCTTATAGTGATAGTGGTTGTGGATCCACCTTCAACTGAAGTGGATGGTCGAGGAATGGTCTAGTCGTATCCATACTCTCACAAGACACTCTTGTAGATGCATATGTGTATAGGTACCTAATTAGATGTACCTACACGGTGCATATGTGTCTGGTGCGATGATGGTCTTCATAAGGCATCTAGTTGACCCAACCATGGGTTAAACCATCAGGTTGCACCTACACAGTGCTAATAGTGCAAATAAGGCATCTAGAGAGTATGGCATGAGGATAATACTCCTCAAACTTGGGATTCAAATCACTACAAGAAAAAAGCTATTTAGAGACCAATATTTAGCTACCAAATGAAATGGTTGCTAATTGTGACCAAAATAGTCACCAAATTAAATTTTGGTTGCTAAATAACTACAAATAATTAAATTTAGTGACCAATTAAGTCAAATAATTGGTAACATTAGATACCAAAATTTTAGTGACTTATGTCATTAGATTCTAAATTGGTATCTAATTAAGTGAAAACGTTTTAGGCTGAGTTCAAGAGGGGGGGTGAATTGAACTTTGAAAGATTTTAACCAATTTAGACCTTTGAAAATAGTTTTCGCAATCTGAAAAACTTTAATGAATCTTGGTATTAAAGATATAGAGTACTGTAAAGAAATAAATTGATTCAAGGCACGAATGAATCAATTTGTTATACTGACAGATATA
>Ga0209489_105968_pt1 | contig 20226 bp, 13 predicted proteins | sample SiratrowhiteBW_FD_187527 | JGI IMG/M metagenome (GOLD analysis project Ga0209489, IMG submission 187527) | Root nodule microbial communities of legume samples collected from California, USA - Siratro white BW (SPAdes) (version 2) | ecosystem: Host-associated > Plants > Roots > Nodule | place...
CTAAGTTCTAGACCAAGCTTCAAATCTTCATGAATCTTCATGCATTCCACATATGATCATAGGTCTTGAACTTCTTCACACATGGTTGGCTTCATCAAATCACTGCAGCAGTCCACTGATGCTAACAGATTCTTTCTACACCTCCATATATTTTCAAAATAACAATTTTGCCCTTAAGTAAAAAAAAATTTAACCATCATTCTTCATCTCTCAGTTATGTACACCTCCTTTGCTATGTAAAAAAAATGCATTGTTATTTGATTGTGCAACTCATTCCCCATAAACTTATTTTCCATGAGTGGCCTCCATTGTCTTCCTCCACAATTGATGAGTGAAGATGATTTTTGGTTTGCTAATATGGTGTTGTGGAAGTTGTTCTGGAATGGAGGAATGTGATAGGAGGAGTGTGGAGGAAAAAATAGAACAACAGTGGAGGAAGAATGGAGGTCCTGGAGGAGGTGAGTAGCGACGTATGAATAAAAGAAGGTAACAGTGATTAGTAAGGTTAAATTATATTTTAACCTAAGGGCAAAATTGTCCTTTTATCCATGCTATGGAGGCGTAGGAAGAACCTATCGAGGTGGAGAAAGAATCACTCCCTGTTATACTCTTTGAACCAAATATAAAGCCTAAAATTTAAATTCCTATATTACCTTGACCCAAAATACATTGTCAAAAAATTCATATTCTACCTTTTACAATTTATACAAATGAGGAAAATTTTAATTTAATAATCCACTTTCCACAATAGAGAAGTCTTCTCCAAACTTTTTTCCTCCTCTAAAGCCTTTGCCTCACTTCTTGTGATTGACCCATCATATGGTGTCTTAGGTACTCTTTCATCAATTGTTGTATTAGAGATTTTACATCGATTAGAAATATGACCAAAACATAATAGGGGAGTGTAAAACCTTATCTTCCAACCACGACTTCTATTTTTTTATTTATTTTTTCTAAAATCGTGTTTACAAGCATGTTTTCTAATTCTTTTTTCAAAAAATTTTGGTTGTTAGAGTGTGTATTTAGTAATAACATGGGGTGTCTTTAGCAATATGAATATTTGTTTACTCTTCTTATCACATAAACCTGAAGATAGTTCAATAGGAAGATTGAGGTGATGGGCAATGCAAGTTGTGTAAAAATGTGAGAACTTCCTATATCCATCAAAACCTAAAAGACTGTAACATAAATATTACCCTTGAAATTAATAGTATGTGCATCAAATGAGCCTTAGTACGTAGTAAAAGAGAGATGCAATAGTGATGGGTGTTGTTGGAATGAAATAGCTATAGTGGTACTTGGTATGTTAGGTTTTGAAGATGAAGAAGAAAATTATGAGTGTCGACCCTAGAAGGAAATTTTCTCATTATGGAGTTGAACTAGTAAAATGACGTGTATTAGAGAAGATGGTGACTATATCATTACTCCTCTATGGACTTCGGCACTCAAGCCAGTTACAAATAGTCCCACAAAGCATCATCAATCATTCCTTCAACAACTGAATTATAAGACTCATCAACTTTGTACAGTAGAATAGACTTGTCCCTTTAAAATGTGATAAAAGTAGTAGAAAAATACACTCAATTTATTGCTAAACACACCCTCATACAACAAAAATTTGGAAAAAAAAAACAAAAAGCATACTTGTAAACACAACTTTAGAAGAAAAAAATTGGTTTTTCTTTAAGAAAATAAAAGAAGTTGTGCTTGGATAATTGGTTTTTCTTTAAGAAAATTGGTTTTAAGTTTGTTCAAGTGATAATATTCTTTCATTGGTTGTAAGTTCATACCTCTTGACTTTGTCATTTTTCAAGCTTAAAGCTTTAAATTTTGTTTGAGTTCAATATATTTTTCAGAAATAGTTATAACTAGTAAAGAGATCCTCAAAAGATATATCATTATTCTATCTTCAGCAAATAATGAGCATCATGAATCAGATGCAATATCATGATAGAAATTAGGTTTATATGGTACATCTTCTATATCTTCCATAAGACAAAGGTTGGCATGTTCACATGCACCAGAGTTTGATCTTGAGTTTGAGTATTCCCAGGTAGCCATCAAACTTTTCTTATTTGAGTTATGCTTTCTTCTTAGCTTGGACACTTATTTCTCACGTGTCCAACTTATTACATTCAAAGTAGACATTGTCTTATGAAGGATCATTGCCCTTCTGCTTATATGAACTTTCTTTTCTTTTGATATGAAATTTTTGTTTCCTTACCCTCTTCATTTAAGCAATTGATTAAACCTTTTGGTTATGAGAGAGACTCCATCATCGATTGAATAATTTGTTCCTCTCCAAATACGTTTCCTTTGTTTTATCTTCATATGGGTGATCGTCTGTCTTGATGAAGTCTTGGCTTGTAGTTTTTTTCTCTACTACTTTTACTACTTCCTTTTGTTCTTTGTCCTACAGGTGAACTTCATGAACCCTAAAAATCCCAAGAAGCTCATCCCACATAAACTTCTTGACGTCTCCACCTCATCAATGGCTATTGTTTGGTTCCTGAATCTTTGGGCATATTGTCCAACAACTTTACATTTATTTACGCTTTGGAGAAGTTTTTCCCAAGGGCTTACAGTCTGCTTTGAAGAACATGCATTCTTCCAAACATGCCATCCACGCTTTCTCTTTGTGCTTCATAGTGAAGGATTCATATTAACGATTAAGACTGACTACTTTTCAAAGCTAAATGTCTTCACTCCCTTCATAGTTAACCACTAGAGAATCTCATATTTCCTTTGTTTTCTTTAATATGTACACTTTCTTGTACTCATTTTTAGAAAATGCATAGATAAGTGTATATCTCGTTTTATTGTTGAGTTGCATCTTGTTATAGTCTTCCTTATCCTAGTTCGCTTCTGCATACGTGATTTTTACATCCCCTTTGATGATGATTTTCTACAGTTGATAGTGTGTGAATTTTATATACATATCCGTTCTACATTTGCAATATGGAATGTCTTCTCCAAAAAAATGTAGGAGGTCTGGAGATAAAATCTCCTTCTGCATTCAGTTTGTGGTTCCATGCTTGTCAAGTCTGATATAAATTTATGTCGATAAGTACATGGTCCAACATAAATTTTAGACACTTTTACCTTTTTATTTATTACAAATTTACGTCTGCTATGTTGTGGTTTGATATAAATGAGAAGTTTTTATGTCAAAGGTTGGATCACTAATAGAAAATTGCTGAATAGTGACCGAAAAATTCGGCCATAGATTTAGTCACTGATTTCGGTCACTGATTTGGTCAAAAATTCAGTCACTAATTTTGATCACAAATTCAATCACTGATTTTGGTACTAATTCGGTCATAGATTCGATCACAAATTCGATACAAATTCAGTTACTGATTCGGTCACAAATAATAATAATAATAATAATAATTGAAATTATAATTATAATAATAAGTATAATAATAATCGTAACATGATAAAAAACTTGCTTTGATTTGATGGTTATAGGTTCTCTTTGATCATATAGTAACCGGTTTTTTGTCACTATCCAAAACGTAGAATTAATCTATATTATACGTTTTTGAACCTAAATTAAAATATTTCAAAAAGTATTTTGAATAAAAAAATATAATTAATTACTAAATATTTAATTATATAATCAATTATATATATATATATATATATATATATATATATATATATATTTTTTTTGAATTATATGATGTACCTAATTTGATATGCTGTGATTTAATATTATTATATTGATACATCTCGACTTACCAATTGAAGCTGTTTCATTCTTTATATTTTGAATTAGAGTATCATTTATAGTTTTCGGAACAGTTTTTTCTAATAAAGAAAAGGTCAATCAATTGAAAATTCTAACAACCCCCACCATACCTCAAATATGAATCTAGATATTCATATCTAATCTCAATCTTGCGTTATCTCACTTGTAATCCTTGCCCTTATCTATTTACTATCTTGGAAGATCGCAAGTACAACCATACAATCCTTAAGCGGAGATCTTTGTCAAGAAAAATACGCTTACTCATCTTTCATGGAAATCTAAAGGTAAAATATCCATATCGTTCTACTAACTAAATCTCGTATCAAATAATTTTTATTATTGTTTATTTCTGGTGAACAGCATAATTAACAAATTACTCTGGGGAAACAGGTCTAAGAAGAAGTAGAACAGAGCAAAACATACAATAGTTTTGCTCTCTTTTGATTCGACATTTGCAGCGAATGGGTCGTTCGAGTGGCTTCTGTCTCTTTCAAGTTTGCTAAAATTTTGTCCCCACATCGTTATCGTAATTTAAGACACCAAGGCTATCTGGTTAACCAATTAGAGCATACTGTGATTATTTTTTACGATTTCGTTACAATAATTAGTAAATTTGTTATATAATAATTTATAATTAAATAATAGTATAAAACTGTTTTATAGGATTACTGTACAGTTTATTTTTTCATAAAATTTTGCATACCAAAACAAAATTAACTGCAACACATAAAAATTAATCATTAAAGGAGGAAATTACATAATCGGATAGTCTTCATGCACACTGAATCAGCCCCTGAGAGTATGAAAAGTTATTGGAAAAGCTTTTACAACTATAGACTATATAATAATAATAATAATAATAATATAATAACAATAATACATGACCTTCCCTATATTTGGGGGCACAATTAATTAGCTTGAGTAAAGAAAACAGAAATCACATAAATAGTGAACCGAATAAGTTAAATATAACTGTAGGGAGATAGAAATAGGCATCGATATCTACACCGTCTCTGCCCCTTTTTCACCATTTACTAAGTGTACACGTAAAATAAAGAGAGATAGAGATTGAGGTAACAACACTGATCTTCCATCAAATTTCGCAACCCTCCTTCTCCTCTGTTTTGTTGTTGATGTTTACGTTGTTGTTATTGTTATTGTTGGATTCGGTTTTGTCATGCTTCTCCTCAGCTACTTGTTCTTCCTTCTTCTCCCCAATCTCTATATCTCCAGCGTGAGGGTTCACTTCTAGTTCTTGATTCTCACCAGACACTGTTGGAGCAACGTTTTCATTGTTGTCGACATCCCCTTTATGTTCTGGTAGCTTCTCGTCCTTTGGGGTCTTGTTGTTTCTGTACATTGCGTAGAGAACGATCTGAATGACTCCAAATGTTAACCCCACAACGTTCGGCAACTGTCCAAGAAAAAACCAGAAGACAGTGTCATATGTGTGCATATGCATTATCCTAAAAGACAAAATAGCAGGTACTGGAAAACACATAATAACTCGTGTATGAACATGAACATGAATATGAACACACTTACCGTCACATAGATATCCTTCAACGAAATACCATATAACAGCCACATGATTGCGCTCAACAGAAGGAGCATTGAAAGAGGGAAGGGAAGGAACTCTACGCTTTTGGTCCGAATAACCACCCTCTGAAAATGTAAAACAAATTGAATTAACCATGCACTCATGATTAGTCTAGATATTTATATATTAAAATATATCAACACTAAGACTAATTAATTTAAGAGCTTCATTTTTATGCATGTGGGGTAGAAATAAAATCATAGGTTCAATGAATTTTGAAGTAACCATAATCAAATTTCTTATACAATTTTTAATACAATAAAAGTGCGTCGAACTGTTTATTCTTAGACCATTTATTCTTAATTTAATAGCACGTGACATGATGAAATTAAAAAAGGAAGGAAGCTTCGAGGTTGTGAAGTAAGATATACTCACAATAATGCTTAAAGGTGCTGCAAAAACACTAGTAGCAAAGACCACGCAAATCCATCCGAGAAGCTTGATTCGGCCTGCCCCTTTTGCTAGTAAGTGGGTTAGGAGGACAATCGTGCAAAATCCTCCAAAATTAAACAAAACAATCATCCTCAATGTCGACATCTGAAAGTTCAGAAACAGTCTCAGATAATGTTGCAAACCATCTATAACCAATGAGGAATACAAAGTGGGAAAAGTCATAATATGTAATCCTAGTCTAAGATGTATATTAATTGTATATTTACCCTAGCTTTCTTGGGGCAGTAAGTGATAAATATGGCAAGGTAAATGGTCTCTATCACACAACCGAATGAATTGATGGTGATAAGAAGCGTTTCTCCGGTCTTCACATAGGCATAGAAGATCCAAAGCATTGCACTGAAGAGTGCAGCCACATATGGAACTGATTGGAACCCTTCTGTTGATTTCTTCTTACAAACTCTATAAAATGTCGGTCTGCAATATGTGTTTATTTTCATTTTGATCAGTAAAATGTCAGAATTTTATCATATAGTTTAACTATGTCAGACAAATATGAACCAAAAGTAGATTGAATGAGCATTCAGACTTACAGTGGTGCCAAAAAACAGACGAAGGAGGCAACATTACCTGCAACATTTACAAGAAAATAAGAAGAATGTCACATTTTCTGTAAGCTTCATAGGTGTATGTGTGTGTTTATATATGTGCAGAATAAAAAGAGGATGAAAAAATATCAAAATTGTGTGTGCATAGATACCTAGAACCCCAAAGACGAAACTCAAAGGACTGTGAGACATGGCCTTAGATTTCTCTCTCTGATTTTTGGTCCCTTGTCTGAAGGGGAGGGAAGGTTGGAAGGTGAGAAAAGAAGAAACTAAGTAGCTATAGCTTAATTTCTGTGTCTCACAACTGCCACGAGTATTGAGGAGAACAAGGCACTATATATAAGGATGTGGCTGGCTCATGCACGAGGGAATGGATGGACATGTAAACTTTGCATGGACAGTATCAAACTATGAATGATTGCTTTTCAACACATTGCTTTGAAAGCCACGCAAAAGCCAGAACAAAATTTGAAATTTGATGCTTTTGAAAGAAAAAAAAAAACATATTATATATTTTTTAAGGTTATTATTTTTTGTTTGAATTCAGATTATTTTCTTAAATAAATAAGTTTTTAAAAAAATAAAATTATAAGAAAAAATATTTAATCTTTTCCGGTAAAATTAATAATAAATTCCATAAAATAAAGTAGAGAGGCTATTTAAATTTTTTTAAAACCGACCAATACACCATTAGTATTCTATACCATTACTACTTCTTATATGACATTAAAATCGTTTTAAAATGAGAAATAATAATGATGAATCTATATAACTAAAGTAGTAAATGATATATAACAATGATGAATACGATGATCTTGCCAACTCAATATATTATTGTTATTATTGTAAGTGTAGGTGTAGTGTCGTTCCACATTTAATACATGGGCCAACCCTTTACTCAATACCACTTACGTACCTAATATGTCTTCTCTGAAGTCCTTTCTTTTCGCAGCCTTGAACAATTCTTCCCCTTCCTAGTGAGACACATCTCCATTATTTGCATTTCCTTCATCACTCAAAACATTCTTCTTTAGACATTTTTTCAAGGATGTAACTTTTCTTTTCATTATTCTTATTAAAATATATTTTTTGTTCTATTAAATAATAAAATAATGTTGATAAACAGAGAATATATGAATCTCTGAATTGACAATAAAAAGGATATTGATAACATTTTGTATGAATAGGTATAAAAGTGAAAAGATAAGAAACATAATAAGATATTTGATTTCTCTTATTTTTTTCTTTTTGGGATTGTCTGCCGAAATAACTTAAAATTGTTTATGCTATTCCTATAATGTGTAAACACACCAATCATTTATATGATGTATAACTTATTTTTATTTAAAGTAAATTGGAGAAGTCCGTTTTGTTTATTGGTAATAATCTCCCTATATCTTGGTGGTACTTCAATGTAGACAAGGCCACCAAACTTCCTAGCCGAATCATCTGCACTATTATCAAAACGTAACCTATTAGGTCAACAGAACTTCATGATTTAGAGATGAAAACAGGACACGTGTAAAAAAAATGTGATTATAGTAATTGTACTATTGCTTTAGGAGTTTGGGATACACTTTTTTTTATTTTATTTTTTGGCTGAATGGTTTGTGATTCATATTTTGAATACATATCTTAATGAAACATTGTGTTATTGCGTTCTATCTCATAGCTTTGGACTGTCACGCGTGAAACAGTGGAATTCAAAGTCCTCTCGACGATTAACCAAGTGGCACACTTTCATCCGATGATGGTTATATGTATCTACTAGTTTCATAATATTATAGAGGAAAATCACTGCTTTGCACCTGGTTTTGATGAAGATTACATAAAGCATGTGTTTTCCGATGAATAGAAAATCTCAGATGAAAAAAAGTGATCGAGATTTTTTAAAGTAAGCAAAAAGAAAGATATTTAAAGGGTATCATAGTGCATGTCGTTAGTTACAGGAGTTCATTTTTTAAATATATAGTTGGTTTAAGGTTTTTTACTAACAACTAATTAGATATCAATATATATTTCTAACTAATCAGTATAAAATAAAAGATGTTTCATATGTATGATGTGGTAATTGAATGATAATATGTAAAAAAATATTCATATTGTTAATTCTTAATATTTATTCCAATAAATAAAGTCATATATTTCTTGTCAAAAAGTAAAAGTATACAACACATTTGCTAAAATGACTACGATAGTTTAATGAAAATAGTACACATTATTTTTTATGTTGTAGCATGTACTTCGTGATACACGGTAGCAGAAGAACTCCCTGAATATGGGATTTATAAATTAATTGCGATTAGTGACGGCTAACTTTAGTAGGTATAATTGAACTCCAATGTGGTGGGTATTAAAATAAGAGGCATAATTAACAAGGTGGTTAACATTTTTAAGATTTTGAAAATCTATCCGCGTTGATATTTTATAATAGTTACAAGAGGCTTTCTAAAGTAAATGGTCCCATGATCTCAAAATATTAAATAAATTACTGAATCTAGCATACTTTTCATTTTATACTTCATAATGTATAGTTGATTATATGAATTATTTCATATTTTAATTGTGTAAGTTTCAAATATCGCACAAGTTTAAACACGCTACATAAAAAGAATTATTCCAATGCTAAGGTTATTAAAGTAGGTGTTTCACCTAAATTTATAAATATATGATTGCTTAAAAATTAACACTTAAAATATTATTTTCTTCAATTCTCTAATTCAAATATAATCTTTTAACGCATCATTGTTATTTATATAACAACGCCACATCATTTGTTCACATGACAAAATTTATTATGTATTTTTTTATTTTTTTCAGCAAAAAGTAAATTAGACAAAAATGGAATATTGAAGGAATGTTCTAATCCTTACAAAAAAAAAAAAAAAAAAATTAGACTCTCAGTCTTATACTTACACTTATACCATTCTTATTTTATAGATTAAAGTTGTTGATATCACAGTTTAACTTTACAAACTACTTTAATGCCTTTGCGAGTCGCATAATTACATTAAGTATTATTTCTTTCAACAACAATTTTTTAGTTACAATAGTAGCCACCTTTACAAAAAAATTAACTAGTATCAAGTATGACTCATTAAGTCCTAATTGTCCTTCAAAGGGCCACTCACCCAAAAGATGGTAAACCAAATTCCTATTAAGACTATGTTTTCAACCCCCAGTCATTTTGCCGCCCTTAACAGAGATGTTGTTAAGTTCCCTAACCAGATTCAAAGATTTAATGTTCAGAGTTTTAATGTTGATACAAATTCACAGTTTTAATGTTGCTGACTTGTCTCCAAGAAATCTTAGAATTGTTGACATCATTGATCCTTCTAATATCTTTTAATAATGATTATAAACTTTATAAGGTTCTATTTATTTAATTCATCTAAAAAGTGAATACTATGTAATTAATAAATTTATTAGAAAATAGTGTAAAAGTTTTACATGCAAAGATTCTTCACCAAACAATTAAGCTATAGCATAGCATATCGCATTAATTGTGGATTTCAGTAGTCAATTCAAATTAGAAGTATATGACTGCGATATTTTAGGCTGAGGCAAACCTTTAGGTGTTACACTACACAGTTGGTGTTCCTATTCACGTTTTCTTTACAGTGACCAAATTCGTTTCAAAATTCTTAAATATCAACTTTTTATTACACTATAGAAAAGTAAAATATAGTAAAGTTGGCAATATCTATGATAAAAAGTTATGGTAAAAAAATTTCTGTTTTGGCGGTCATTTGAGAATGCTTTGACCACAGAAGCAGATTAAATGGAATCTAACCCAACTCTTCAAAACAAGGGAAACAATATGATTAATACTGATTTAGAGGTTTTTTCGCGAAACAGGTGTAACATTTTATCAAATTTACATAAATAAATAAATTTTAGAAAAAATATATAAATAGATAAATCATGCTTCACTATTTTAAAACTAAAAAATTGTTTATAAAAAGAAATTATGTTTTTAAAACACGATTTTTTTTATTGAAATCTTACTTAAAAAGACGAGTTTAATTTTTTATTTTTTTATTTTTTAGATTTTATAGAAGCTGTACACAAATATACGACTTCTCTTTCATTAATTTTTTTCAATTTTTATGCTTTTTTAACTTTTATATAAACATCTTTTTGGTTTTCAAAGGCTAAAGTTAAAAAAAATGTCTATCTGAAATAAAAAGTAAAAACTTTGATAAAAGGTGAAATCATATGAATACTACTATTGACTCAAAATAAAAACCATATATTTAAATTAAAATACGACTTTTCTTTAGATACAGAAATTATATTTAAAAACGTGACTTATTCATTATTTTTTAAAAATTTATCCGTTTCTGTAAAAAAAAAAAAAAAAAAATAGTAACTACTTCATTAAAAAAAACCTGATTTAGAAGGTTAATATTTTTTTTCCCATAATTTTGCGCATGATAAACGGTCTTCCTCGTTGAGAAAAGACTTGGTTGTTATGATGGTTACTTTACAAACTCCTAATGCATTTAGGCAGAGCAAATTATGAAATCATTATAATTTTAAAATATTTTATTGAAATAATATAATAGTGCTCATGCATGGTACATAAGTAATGCTAGTAAAATCCAATTCGGCTTCGGGATTAGACTAGATTAATTGGAAGCAATTATTGATTAGTGTGGCTAAGCTGGATGCAACAGCCTCCACTTTTGAAAGTTGTCAAAGTTGAAAGGTTTTACCCGCAGTTTTTGGTAAAAGTGCTTCTAAATGATGTTACAGCCACAAACAACCTAGTCTCCGTCTAATGATAAATTCTCAGCTTATTTATGTTAAATGTGTTCCATTGGACTTTACTTTTATCAGGAAAAGAATATGTATTAATTATATACACATGACATAGTAGGGTATTTTAACTTGTATACAATAGTCATAATGTATTACCATATAAAATTTGAATTATTTAAGATTTTTTTTTTTTTTTTTAGATCTCTGAGAGAATTGTTCTCATCTTCAGTTTCCTTTTACTGTAATCTTCCTTGTTTATAAAGAACAAATATCAGACGTCAATATATATATATATATTTGCTTCATAATGGGCATTTGAGGCATTGTTTCATCGCCAAGTGCATGCATGTGTTCTAATTCGTACGGAAAATTTTGATTCCTTACGCAACCACCACCTACGTGTTTATTCAACACAAACCACAATGCGCAAACTTGATCTTCGATAACATTTACAAATTTGAATAAAAAATGATTAAGTAAAGGCAATTTGATTAAAATTTCGGATTTTGTAAATTAACTTGATGTGTTTAATGATGCAAATTATATTAATAAATTTACGATGAGTAAAATGTACGTCTACCAACCAATCATGGAGTAGGCATGATTTGGCCGTAAAACATGAAGTGCTTGAAGAAAACGAGTTTCGTAGGGTCCTTATTTTTGTAAGTGGCACAATACCTGACGAAATAATTTATGATTAAAATTCATACGTGTACATAGTTATGTGGCTAGAGGTGCTTAGGTTGTTGTATCATTTTAGCGTCAGGGAAGATATATAATGATTGATTGATTTTTGTGTGTATGTATAAGTGAATATATAATTGTGGTGAGTGATTTTGGCTTTTGTGATTGTGTGGCTAATAAGGGTGAGAACGTTGTGTTGTTGGGGTTTCTTTTGTGTGGCTGATGGTGGGTGGGTGTACGTGGAGGGACACCTGGAATAAGCTGGAAATTACTGAAAGAGGGTTTGGAAAACGATGACTTGATTGAATTGAAGATTGGCCAATGCCATGGTGCTAGCTAATACTCGAACTATCGTCACTTCTCTTCTCCTGCATGCATCGTGTTTTGTTTGGAATATATTGCAAGAATGAGACACTTCCTTCAGTATGAATGAAAGCAAAATTACGTGAATTATTTTTGGAAGCTTGTCCACGTATGGAGACAGATCATGGGGGAAAAGCAATGGAGGCCATGCATATATACTCAGATTTTTTTTCTTTCTCTATCGAGTAAGGACTTCACGTTCCTACTTCAGATTCGCTCAGCTGTGGCACGTTAAATGATTGAGCTCGACAAGGAAATCACAAATAAACAAGTTAGGTAAATAACCTATAAAAACTGTTGTCATTTTTTCCTTCCTAAATTAAAACATGGAAACAAAATTCACGTAATCGTTTTTCTCTTTTCGTCATGATAACAAAATGAAAAGGGGGGAATTTCACACAAGAAAATATCAAAAATCTCCCAAATTTTGCTTTAATTATTACCGTTGTGATTGAAAAAAATGTACAAGTTAATTATCTAAAATTTAATGGTATTAAGATATTCTTTTATAAGTAAAAAGAATATTATAAATAAAATAAAATATTTTAGGTGTTCTAATCCATTTAATATATATATATATATATATATATATATATATATAGAGAGAGAGAGAGAGAGAGAGAGAGAGAGAACTTTGAAATTTAACTCTAGGTGTTCACCCTTTTATTTGTCTCTCACAAAATATAAGTTCAATATATATGTATCAAAATTTATACACTATTTATATATCCTCCCAAAAATATTATAATTTAAATAAAAATAAGCAGTTTCCGCACAATCATATAAAAGTATGATTATGTAAAAAAAAAAAAACATATATCTCGATCCTTAAACAAGTAGCTGAAAGAAGCAAAATGTTGAGTTGTATTAAAGTTCTATCCCTACTACTTCTCTTAGCTGCATTTTGTCTTTCTAATTATATTTTAATACAATGGTATGTAATACAATGCTTTGTCAGTGTTACATTCACGGCTGTATCATGCTATTTAAAGAGTTGTTTTGAAGGTGGTGTGGTGGATCAATTCACCGATGTATTGCGTTAATATTTCCTATATCTACTATGTAAAAGAATTATAATGTATAAATGGGTTAAGGTAGTCCTCAAGTACCCTTTTAATAATAATTTTACATAAAATATAAAAAAAAAGTGCTTTGAACACTCAATACACGCAAGTAGAATCCATGTACATGTTTCTTCCATGATTGGAAGAAAGCAAGACTGGCAGAGAAAAGCAAAAGAGAAAGAAGAAGAAGGAAAGAGAATGAGAGAAAAATAAACGAAACAAGAGGAAAAGGATAATATTATTTGTTGATGATATAAATGAGAAAAATGTTATATATATATATATATATATATTAGAGCATGAATAAAAAAAAGTTATCAGGTACTAAGTAAGATAAACCGACACTTAATTGTTAGGTAAAAGTATTCATGCAAGCCTATTTAAGAAAGAGAAACAAGTGAAATTATCAGTCCCCTAAGTTAGGCATATATTCTTCCTTTCTAGCTTGAATTGCAAATGCTTAATCAAGGCAGGAAGAAGCGACTTGAAGAAAAGAAACAATAAAAAACAACTTGATTAATCCGACATTGATTTCTCACGAATAAGGTGACAATCTATCTCAATATGTTTAGTTTTTTTGTAAAAGGTTTGATTAGATGCAATTTAGATTGTTATTTGATTATCACTTAAGAGAAGAGTATGTTTAAAACGTGAAACATAGAAATCTTCAAGTAGATAGGTTATCCATAAATATGAAGTAAGTTAATATATTAAATATATAAATTAGGTAACATTTTATATACATGGAACTAAGAAATAATTTAACATTTGAAATTAAATGTATTATGATAGTATTTTTAATAGATACAAAGTGAAACATTTTCATTTAATTTGTTAGAAAAATAAAATGTATATAAATTATAAATCAGTACGAAATTTAAATATGTTGCGCATCCATATTACTCCTACTCGTCTCTTCACGTACCATCAGTTGATCATTTCGAAATTCTCAATCCGAACGTGCAACTCACAAGAGTTGTCACTAATGCCCAATATTATGCTTCAGCAGAGTTTTCTACAAATTGTTGGTTGTTTCTTAAATTTCTAAGAAATGAAAGAATCTTCAATGTACATGGAATACCTAGTAACAAATCTCCGAGTTTGCAAATATGAAGCCAAATCTGAGTCATTGTATGCCTTCAGTTGAATGCTACTATTTTCACTAAGAAAAATTCAACATCCAGGAGAATTTTTCAAGTATCTCAAAATATGAAAAACATCTTATTGATGACTAATAGGCGCAACTACGAGTTTGTAAATCGAGAGGAGTTATCATATATACTTCCTTATTGAGATATCCATGGAAGAAAGCGTTATTTACATCAACTTGGTTAAGTTCCCATTCATTGATTGTAGTAATAGCAAGAAGGAGGTGCAGTGTAATGAGCTTCATAATAAGTGAAAAAGTATTCAAAAAAATTCAAACTTTCAAGCTAGGTGTATCTCTCGGCAATGAGACATGCTTTGTAACACTCCACATATCCATTAGATATTTCACCTTGTATATCAACAACATCCAATAACAGTCTTGTTAGATGGAAGACTAATCAGAATCCATATCCGATTTGCTTCAAGATATTGGTTTCTTTATCTATGGCTTTTACTCAACAATCGATTTTAGCAATTTTCTTATATGTACTTAGTCTATTGTTGAAAGATAATAGATAAATTTATAACTTGGATCCTTTTTGTGTAAGGATTAAAGCATCCCTTTAATGCTTCATGTTAATTTCATTTTTTTTGTTGGTAAAGAAAATGTACCACTTGTTCCCAAACACTTTTATTTAGACTTTTGTTTTGCTTTCTTTTTATTTTTGTTTACACTAGTTAATAAAAGTCATTTTTTATGTTAATCACAAAATTATATTACTTAATATTAACAAAATATAATATGTAAAAACAACTAATAAAGATGACGAGGTAAGATAACAATCACGTCATCTAATAACTAAAAAGTTAAACTAGAAAAATTTAATTGAAAATATATATTTTTCTAATATTTAATAAATCAAGAAAATCCAATAAAAAATCAATTGAAAATATTTAAGAATTTGAAACTTAAATTAAACAATCATTTAAAACAAATTATTAAATATTTTAATATTAGTTAGTTAAATATAAACTCCTGAATTTACTTATTGACCTTCACAATAAAATAACGTCATCACTAATATGATAATCCAATCAATGCCATAAATTGTCGTTTGCATTTGCAGTAGCCGTGAGTTATTATAATAGATTATTTTATTTTATGTTTTGGATAGAGAGCTTCAGTATTTTAAAATTAAGTCATGGTCAACACAATAATTATCATCAAATCGTCAATTCTGTCTCTAAATTATTGTTTTTATTCATTGTGTCTAAACTATCAGTTAAATTTTTCTTAATCAGTCATCTTAAATAACTATATATTCACTGCTTTTTAGAAGCCAATCATCAGTATTTTATTCAAAAGTTTTTTTATCTTAGAAAATAAGGTTGATATTGAAAAGAAATGTGTGTTTTCTTATTGCTGGTTATAATCGTATTTGAAGTGAATTATCAATAGCAAATGGTCATTCATAAATCGGTTAGAAGTTAGGATGAACATATAAAATTTTAATAAAAATGTTGTGGGTCAAAAAGCAAAATGCTAGTTCAATCCTATCATATCACCTCTCTCCAAAATCCAAATATTTTTCACTTGGAAATTTCTAGACATAGCGTTACCCATTACTGCGTTTGACTCACGTTGAAATTTGCCGTCTGTCAAAGACGTCATTGGTCTTTCTTTCAGCAACAAAAACAGAGTATTATAAGTTTAAATCATCTGAAATTTTGGATTGAGGTTAGATCATCTGTTATAAGTATTAGTTTAGATCAGATGTGAATATGATGAGTCACGAATCTATCAGTGTTTCCTCAATGATGGGAGGGGGACCCACCACAGTACAAGCTGCGCAAATTGACATGAAATGGAATCAACCTCATCTCAAATGTCAACCATGCACATGCTTTTCATACAATTAATTGCATCATCTTTGCTGCTCCCTCTCCTTAATACTGTTTTAACTTTTTGTATTAAAATCGTTGCCCTTTTAGTCTTTTAATGGGCATTAGATGAGAGATGGAAAATGCGAGAGTGAAAAAAAAAAAAAAAAAAAAAAAAAGAGCAAATAGTAAGATTATTCAAATTGAATGAAACAGAAAAGTTTAGATCAAAGTATAAGCAAGTGAAACATTTATAAATTTATGTGATTGATTTGTGAGAAAATAAGATATGAGAGTTGACTTTTTTATATAACAACCATAATGTTTTTATGAGGAAATATTACGTGAATTAAAAAAATGTATATAAGGCATCAAATATAATTTATGATTAAGTGATCAATTTTAACACACATGTTAACTTAAAAAGGTGAATTTTGAAGAAATAATGAATGGACAGGCCTTTCCACTCACGTAACTTGTCTTTCTTCTGTTTTTCGCATGTGAGAATGGAGTATGGGTCCACTTCCTTCATCCTGTCATCTCATTTCTTCACACATTAACGTGAAAACAAAAGTTAGTAAAAATCCACTCCCTTCCATCCTTAAGCACAAATATCACTATGAAAATAAGGTAATACATTAAAAAATATGAGTCAATAAAAAATACTTTTTAATTCTTCTTATTTGATATCATTATTCACTTTTTATTCATTATTGTTGCTATTTAAAAAAGTAGAACAACTGGAAAAATAATTTATGACAATAGTATTCTGGTCTCACTACCCTCTACGGAACAAGATTATATTCTTGAATTAAAGACATTAAAGGAATTAAAGTATTCTGCTTATTAGATTTTTAGACATGATTTTTTATCAAATGAAGAAGCAGGACATCTAATTTGTTTGTTTTAATAGGATAAGTAGAGTACTTCATTCCTTCTCTTGTATCTATTTTTTAAGGTTTTATGTGTAAATAAAATATATATGTAAAATTTTCATCCTAATGAAATAGTTATAAGATTTCTTCTTTTATATTCCTTTTATTTATATTTTGTAATAAATACATGTAAATTAATTAAAAATTAAATAAAAAGTAATTGACAAACAACTTAAATTCAGTAATTAAACACACAGAATTAATATTTCTTGATTTATATGTCTTCCAAAAAAAAAAAAAAAACTAATAGTCATTTTACCTAATCATATCCTTGAAATGTTATTGTCAATTACACGTAGGACTGAGGTGGATTTTCTTATTTAATAATAATAATAATAATAATAATAAGATCCATCACTTCTATATTAATTTTGATATGCTTTTTTTTTTGTTTTCACAAAAATGACAGATAATAAATATACCAGTTACGAATTAAATTAATATTTAAGACCGATAAGTAGCCTTCAATTAACACATTAATAATAATTTTTTTTTAAGAAAAAAATCTACTGATATATACTTTTTTTTTTCTGATTTACTAATATATACCAGTGTTTTTTATTTAACAAATGCCATAAACCAGCTTGAGAAGTGATGTCATTTCCTTCCAGCAGGCCCAGAGAAGTCCTGTCTCCTTCTAACAGTCAAAGTCGGTTACATCTGACACATTTTCTGAGCCTTATGCCAATCCCAGTACACACATTTTCTCCGTATTCAAATGTATATCAAATTAAATAATTTTATTGAACTTAAGAAAAAGTGAATTAATATCATTTGCTCTGACTAATCAGAATTAAAAACAAACATGAAATAAAATTGAAAACAAAATTTCAACTAATTGATGATTATCTTTGAATGATGTCTTTTAATAGGGTTAAAGTAATTAGAAATAGTTTACACTTAAATCCAAAAAATCTTTTCATTAAATTCCAGCAGTCTGAGTTTACATTCACTTGCATTTAAGATAATTAACCTGACTTCAAGCATAACTATTCCTAAACATGATTCTTGGTAACACTTCAATGTCATGAAGTAATCGGAAGCCACAGGACCATTCACATGGTGCCGCTTCACATTTCTGGGATCAAAACAACTTAAATTGGTGTTCATGTTGGTTCTGCAGAATCAATGTGATGTCTGCTAGTTAAGCATAAGGTCCTACTCCATAAGTTGATATTAACCAAAACCTCACTATTCTAATTAAAGTGTACGCCACTATCATCCACCATTGAAAACCAATGGACTATTCTATTGGTTAACCTTATTAGGGTTTTGCAAAGTTTTGTATTATTATTATTATTATTATTAATTATAGAGTTAATAGGGTTGGCTAGTGCTTTTATGAGTGAGTTAATGTGGTGTTGTTGGAGAGAGAGTGTTGGTGGCATTAATGCCCTAAACGTGAGGCTATGAAATAGATTACTTTGGCGGAAGGTTAAGGCAATTTACTATAACCTCTAATTCATCCACTTGAAACCAATTGATCATTTAAGACACATTGTTTTTGGATCTTGGCCACGACAGAACAAGATCTCCTGCAGCTATTGTGGACTCTTTTCTTGCACATAGGTAATGGAAGTTCGTGAAAGCCTCATTCAGATATTGAACAAAATTAATGAAGGTCCCATGAACCTGTCATGCCATGTGCGCAAAGATGGACAAGTTTTATTAGGTCTTATCTAATTATCTTGTACCTGACGAGGCAACAAAGCATCATGAAGTTCGAACCACATAGACTCGTGTCTAATGGTTTTCGTGGCTAGGTCAGCCTTGAAATTTCAGAACACGAAAATTCCATGTGACTGTAGAGTTCCGGCATAATAATGGCAAACTGTGAATCCAGACAATTTGTTCAGATTTTCTTTCTCACTTGTTCTTTTCTTCCATCGCAGTTAGGTAGCGACCATGATTATATACTTCCATTCCATTTCATTTTCTTATCTTTTAATGTAGTTATATTTTGGATCCGTATGAGAAATCCAGAAAAGTTTACATTATCTGCATGCTCATATTTTGCATGGATAACGAAAATGAAATCATTTCGTTTTCGTTTTTCTGATTGAGTTGTTGAGATCGTTGTAAATGGGTCATTTCGTGGGCCATTTTTCGCTTTTGATCGTTGTAACTTGTTCACTTCGTGGCCCAAACAACAACAACAACAAAAAAATGATTTAATTGCACCAATATCTTTGAAATTCAATGCAAATTTATGCTTGCAGTTTTCAAAAAATAAAATTTATATTGAATCAATTTATACTAACAGGTTGTTGGGTTTGCAGTACGTTTTGCTTGAACAAAATTACTTCTTATAGAAAATATTTAGAAAAAAATCATAGATTTCCCAGAAGAAAATTTATTATAGCAAAAACAAAAATACAGAAGGTGATCCTATATAGGGATTTTTATTTTCAAATAATTTTCTTGTAACTTCACCAGCGTGTTTAAATCTGCGATGATTAAAATCATTTTTAGGAACAATTTAGATTCCTAACATTTTAAAAACTTGTACAATTATTTTCATTTATTTTTTATTTTATTGCTCTTAAAATAACTAATAAATTAGTAAAATCAATAATTTATTTAAATATATATTTTTCGCCATATATATATATATATATATATATATTTTAATTTTTAGTTCATATTGTCAAACTTGAAAATCTTAACATTACTTACGAATAAAAAAGTGACAAACAAATATTTAAACCTTAAATATCATGTATAAATTAAAATTAATATAAAATAAAAATCTTAAACAAGAAATCATTTTATCACTATTTACCTTTTTTTTTCAACAATACAGTATTATTCACTAGCGATTTTGAAATTAACGGGTGAATACAAAATATTTAATCATTATATAAATCTATCGAGTTAATATTTAATTTTCTATAACGTGTGACTAAGGGAAAGAAAATAAATGAGAAGATGTGTTTAAATCATTGTGTTGAATTAATTAATTATCTTATATTAGTAACAGTGTCCTCCTTAATTAAATACACAAACTAGTTTTTGATAACAACGTAATCACCTAATTAGTAAAGTAGGTTCAGTAAATAGTAAATAATAACATTTAAAATATATATATATA
>Ga0209489_105970_pt1 | contig 20219 bp, 8 predicted proteins | sample SiratrowhiteBW_FD_187527 | JGI IMG/M metagenome (GOLD analysis project Ga0209489, IMG submission 187527) | Root nodule microbial communities of legume samples collected from California, USA - Siratro white BW (SPAdes) (version 2) | ecosystem: Host-associated > Plants > Roots > Nodule | place: USA...
TTTATTGAAATTGGATCAATGTTTAACAATTGTTAGTGATGCTTATTTTTTGTTCATAACATAATGATTTTTCTATGAAACAAATTTATATTATGTTGTATGTTTTTAATTTTAGGATGTTGTTTTCGTTTATAATTGATAACATCATTTTTTGTTATAGATATGTCTTCGGAAAGATGTTTTAGGATGTTGTTTTCGTTTATAATTGATAACATCATTTTTTGTTATAGATATGTCTTCGGAAAGATGTGACCAACCAAAACTTTTCTTATCTAGTCAAAATAAGCAGAAAAGGACAGTGAAGGGTAGAAGACCACGATATCTGCTTAAAGTAGATATCCCACCCCTTGCACCTATTGCACTTGTGCCTTCCCCATCCCCAACTCCTGAACATACATGCTCTCCTTCCCCAGGTCTCACCCCTATCTCAGAAGGTGTTGCACCTACAGCTGCATCTTTCCAATGTCCTAGGATGGCAAACATACCACCTCAATCAAGAAGAGTCTTTCTTTCCATCATATCATCTCCAACCCCAGTTGGTGCATCAGCTCCTTCCCCACTAGTTACAACACCCTCAACATCATCAGTACCATCACCATTGCCAAGGGTTACACCATTACCAACACCCTCACCAACACCCTCACCACTTCCAATGCCTTCTATAATTGGTGATTCTCCTATTGAGGAAGGTCCACAAATATGTACTAATGGAGGTGATGAACAATCAAACATTGCGGACGACAATCTCACACTCGGTCATCCTCTTCCTATGATTTCACCTTATGGTCTTGGGTAAGTAATAATTATAAATAACATATTTAATATTATTTCTTTAATCAATTTATTGTCTAATAATTTCAACCTTGTTTTTTTTAGGTTTCATCCCTGTAGGGTTGCATCACAGACAATCACAATGACATTAAGCAACAATATCATGAACCTTGGCTTACATGGCGTTCAATGACTGATACAGATAGGGAAATCTTCTTCCAAAGTTTTAAAGTAATTTTTCTCATTTAATATGCAATGTTAAGTTATTGATAGTGCATGCAATGTTATGTTTCTTTAGTTATTATTTCTTTAATGTCACGTATTCACAAAGTTTCTCATTTTTAAGTACACATTTTGTGTTTATACAGACAAAACTCAGTTGGAAACCTGAACATGAGGAAATGATTAGAAAAAACTTCCACTCCAAAGCTGCACATAGGCTATTAGAAATGTTTATGGAAGCTAGAAAAACTGGAAAAAAGCCTAATTGGATGTTTGATGAAGTGTGGAGTTCTTTGCTATCGAAGTGGAATTCACCTGACTTTCGTGCCAAGTGTATTCAAGCGCAAAAAAATCGAGCATCTGACACGGGTGGTTCTTTACACACTGGTGGCTCCATAACTACACATGAGCATGCCATTCGCATGGTACGTATACAAAACATATATGTTGTATTGAATTTTGAGTGTAATTGATTTTGAATTATACTTTATGATTACATATTATTCTATTATACAATATATGATATTGGCTTGTATAACCATAATATTATTTATATTGTTCATAGGCAAAAGTGTTGGATTGTCTTGCACATATTGATGAGGTATTTAAGCAGACTCATAAATGGAAGAGTAATGGTGAATTTGTTGATGAAAGATCAAGAAGGACAGTTGTGAGTTACATTTGTTATTGTTATTTTTCTTTATTTTAGTAATGTACTGTATGAATAACACTAATATCATATATGAATAACAGGAACAATTTGAAAGTATATTTACTCAAGCCAGATCAGAAGTTGGATCTTCTATGTCACAATCTGAATCATCTCCTGTAGATCTTGTAGAGGAAAACAAATTAAGAACTGAAAGTTGGCTTCTTGTTGTAGGTGGCAAAAAGAAAGGTCAAATTTATGGGTTGGAGAGCTTGCTCGTAAGTTTAAATCTGGAAATACTCTCACATATCATGAACCTTCGACTTCCTCTCATGATTCAGAACAAACTCATGAGATAAAACAACTTAGGGAAGACAATGACAAACTTAGTCAACAAATGAAAGCATTGCTTAATCTAGTTCTTCCTATACTTCCACCTCATTCAAGAAGTGCATTTGAACAAGAAGTTCAACAACAGCAGCCACAACAATAATCATCCAGGCAACAAGAAAATGAGCATGAGCAACCACCCAACAAACGACACAATGAGCATGGAAAACCTGGACATTTTGGAGACTATTAGGATTTTTAGGCTTTGAGTATTTGATTATGGTTCAAGTTTATTTACAATGTGGATTATGTTGGATTATGTTTGAAGTTTACTTTACTTTAGAATTATATTATCTTTGATTTACTTTGTATGATGAGACTTCAACTATATATGTTATGTTTCAATTTGAAATTAAATGAGGATTTTATTTTTTGTTAGGTGTATTGAATGATGCTTGATTGTTGGATATGTTGGATATTTTGAATGTTTCATAAAATTCAATTAAAATGAACATTTTGATGCATGAAGAATCATGTACGAATTTATCCATATTACCTAAGGACTAGAGTTGGTGGGTATTACCCACGGACTGGAGTTGGTTGATATTACCCACGGACTGGAGTTGGTGGGTATTACCCACGGACTGGAGTTGGTGAGTATTATCCACGGACTGGAGTTGGTGGGTATTACCCACGGACTCAATTTCCGTAGGTAAATTACCTACGCCCAGTTTACCTATGGATTTTTGTCCGTGGGTAATACTGATTTACCCACAGATTTTTGCTGTTACCTACGGATTTTAGCAGTGGGTAAAATCATTTTTTCTTGTAGTGATTCTAGATCCTTGCAAATAAAAATGAAATTTATAAAAACAATGGCTAAAATTTCTTTTCATTAATAGTATAATTAGCATGAGTTACATCTAATGTGTATGAGACCATACACTATAACATGAGAAACTTTGTCAACTAATAGCTAATCCAAACTGAATTTAAAAAAAAAAAAAAAAAAAAAAAAAAAAAAAAAACCTAATACAACGTCAGTTATGGTCAAATCCGACGTGGTGATGCACCTGAAATTTGAAAACAGATGCATCACAATGTCGGTTAAGGTACAAAACGACGTTGTGGAAGATTCACAACGTCGGTTGGAGCCTCTTAACCGACGTTGTGATGCATCTGTTTCGAAATTTCAGGTGCATCACCACGTCGGTTAAGAGGCTTCAACCGACGTTGTGATTCTTCCACAACGTCGTTTTGTGCCTTAACCGACGTACCTTGGTAACCAGTTATGTAAGCAATTCAGTTCTAACCGACATTGTGGTATTTAACACAACGTCGGTTTTAACCGACGTCATGATCAACGTCTCCTGGGTCAACGTCGGTTCAATACCCGACGAGAAATGTCTCTTAGAACCGACGACGAAGATCTTTTTTGTACTAGTGCATGAAAGGTGTCAATCTACTTCTAAAATAATTTAAAAACTAATGTAGCCATGACATTAAGAGAAGTACCAAGATTACATCATATCCGTAAATCCCGTGTAATACAAAGAATGGTGAAAGTTTAAAGATCTCTGCACTTCTATGGTAAATCTGGAAATAAATCAAGGTGGAATAATTACATAAAGCTATAAGTTTTACGTTAAAAATTACAGAAATAGAAAAGGTTATCACCCCTAGAAAACCTAAATAAACTAATACGTTAATTTGGATCTAAAAGAATGAGAGAAATGAGAGGATTTCCACAAATAATTGATGATGAGATTATTTTTTCATAACAAAATATTGAATATAAAGAAGCTTGACTTTTGAAGATAAGTTGTTGTGGTGAGTTATAATTGATGGGACTAGGGCTTCTTTTCATGGTTAAATATCATGTTGTTTTCTACAAAATAGACTTTTCTTTTTGAAGTTGCTAACGTAAGAGTTGTTTTGTATTATGAGCAATATTATAAATTATTATGAGTAATTATTTTAACAAGTTTTTTAATATTATATATGAATATATTCAATGTTTTGGGTGCATTTTGAATACCAAAATACATGTTTATTCAAATTAAAGAATATTTTGAAACAGGATATACTCTTATATTTTCATGAATAAATATTTCCTAAAACAAGTTCGATAACATATAATTTAATAAATATATTAATACATTAATTTATTGTTATGAAAATATAGTTTTTAATTAAAATTATAATGAGGGTTCTGAGTAAAAAATATATAATTACGTTAAAGTTTAAGTGTAACTTAAGTTACTAGTTTTCTTTTTTTCAGATTGAGGTTGAGTGCCTTGTTTGATTGGTCAAAATGCCTTTTCATTGTAAATAAGTCAACAAATTTACTTTTAAAAAAGTTATGTTGACAAATGAATAATTTTTGAATCATAATAATTAAACTTTATTAAGTATTACTATTTAAATATTAAATCATGTATTAGGTATTAGGTATAAGAGCTTCTTAAATAATTGAAAATATAATTTATATTATTGAATAGACATTTTAGCAAAGGTAACTTAATGCATTTATTGAATGAGCTTGACTTAATCTAAATTTATGAAATTTCTTATACTATATCCTCCTACAAAAATCACGTGCCTTTTTACTAATTTCTCTTCCATTATATACAATTTAAGTTCATTAATCTACGTCACATCTAATACATAACATGACAAAAAAAAAATCTTTTACAATTAGTTAACGCACATTAATTATTAACATGAAAATATTACCCGACTCATAAACTTAATTAACAAAGAGCTAGAATAGGAGATAAATTCTACCATGTTTCATATTTCATAAAAATGAAGATCAAAATCATAGTTTTTAAAATAAAGCAAAATTTTTCCATATTTTAAAAGATCAAGGGTACATTTTAATTATCCCTGTTTTTTGTTCCAGTTTTTATAATTGGGCAGAGAAGACAGTTCACGTTGCACGTGTCTCACTTTTCTAAGTGACATGACACGTTTTTATATATTAAAATTAATTAATTAGGAATAAATATGTCTTATATATGTTATTATTGAAAAGTGAGCATCTTGTGAAAGTGAATGATTTTGTATCTCTTTGTGTGAATATTGTGGTTGTATCGTGTTAAATATTGATTTGAGGAATTGGAGGTGTGGATATTTGGGATTGGATTGGGGTATTTGGGCTTATTTGTGAGGATGGGAATGAGAGGGTAGTTGGGTTTTTCAATAATACAGTTTTTTTTTTTTTCAATTTATGATTTTAATTACGTCTTTGTCCTTCAATTTAAGATTTCATTTTAAGAAATTAACAAAATCACAACGTTACAGTATAATATTTTGAATGGGGAAAAGTTTTGTTGCCAGTAATTTATTGGTTCCAATTATTTTTTTAATTATGTGCGTAATTAATAAATAAACTTGATAATAAAAATAAATTAATTTTAGGTGAAAAGGAGAGATTGTGTGAAAAGTAATAATTGATTATACTATCGGACATAATTGATTATGCTATGGGATATAATAGATTATGTTATGGGACACGTGCATCGTTCAATTTTAGTGTAGTGTTTAATTTGAGTATTTTATAGGAGACCCATGTAATTGTGGCCATACACATGGTTATATAAATTTGACTCTCTCATTTCGCGTGCTAAATATTGAATTGTAAATTAGTAGATAAGAGAGGATCTAGATGAAGCCATTTCAAACCAATTTTAATTGTTTTATATACCCAGCAAAGGCAAGGTCTAAAGTTAAAGTTAAGAAGTGGGTAAACAATGGTCTTTGCGTTTAGATTAGATTCTCTTTGTGGCACTGCAGAAAAAGCAAGCTTTGTACACAATATAACATGATGTTCATTACAAACACCATGATAAGAAGTGAAATAATTATAGTTTGACAAAGAGGTAGCTTTTTACTCTTCCAAAATATCGTTGTGTTGTATGAGCATTACAGTGCAAGTGGTGAGCTCTGAACGAGGTGTTACTATGGTTAGTTTGAGTTAGACTCATCTTTGATTAAGGATGCGAAGTTGGTGATGGATGTTAAATAGTACCTAGTTACTTATATATGAGGAAAATTATGTTTGAGATTAAGAAGGAGGATCTCATGTGTTAGACTATTAGATAGTCTAGTATTTATTAGAGAGTTTAGTTATGTTAGATGATTCAAGGTTCCATTATATCATCTCATCATTTAGTTTTAGTTTTAATATTCTAAGTGATTATTTAAAATTTAACAAATCTATCTTATGCAAAGAATTTATGTAGTTTTGAGCATAAATGAGGTTAAAATAATGTTAGATATTTAACACTGGATTAAATAGTCAATGTTGTGTTTTTAGATGGTCAACTATAGACTATATTAGTAGGTCAATCTTTAATAATTGGTCAACAAAGTATTAGACGATCCACAAAACAATAGACGGTCTAGTCTTTTCTTTTGCATTAGATGGTCCAATCACTGCGTTTGAATCATGTAAATACCTTTTTAACTTGTTTTTGCTCGTTTTAGTTAGTTTGATTATACTTAACTGTTAATTGATTATTTTTGAATAAAAATCAAAGGATTAACAAGTAAATTAATTTCAAGATGTAGATGATCGTTCTCTAACTAAAATAAGATAGTGTTTTGAACTGATATAATCTCTCTTAATGTTTTTCAATATAATCTAATTAAATATGGCACTCAAGGATTTTAGGTTTTATTTGTTATAATCAATAACTAAATATGAAAGATTTTTTGGATACATTTTAATTAACTGATTTAATCTCTTAATGTTTTCGATTGTAATCTAATTAAATATGTATCACTCAAAGAGTTTATTTGCTACAGTCAATAATTAAATACAGAAGAATTTTTGGAAATACTTTGAACTAATTTAGTTTAGTGTTTTCTGTTGAGACACTTACATGATCACAACTTTTAAAAACTATCTAAAATTTGAATGTTTTGATATTAACGCTGACTTGTTTAATTCTCTTAACTATTTTCAAATTCTTATTCGAATTAAACACACTTATTATTCAATCAATTTATAAATCAGAGGCACAATGTGTAAAGGGCAACAACATTCAATCTTAATTATATTTTTTAGAAGCTTTTGGGAAACCAACATAATGGAATTTTACTTCTAATTCTGAATATTGCATCTGCATTTTAATTGTTTCCTTTATAGTATCAATTAAGTTTTATGCAAAATCAAATTGTGATTATAAGTTTCTTGTTAGAGTGTCTAATGACAAAGAGACGAAGATGAATATTTATATCAATCTGAACTTGTTTTTCATGTATCTCAACTACTAGTTTCTTTAATAATATATATTATACTTCAGTTTAAAAATAAAGTGCAACAAGATATAAGAGAAAAAAATGATATATATTGCCAAAAAGTTGAGTATCTAATTTGTCAAAGAGCATTTATTTCATACAATGAATATCTATTGATATACATAATAATTTAGATTGTACAAAAATTACTTCTAATACTTCATTACTATGTAAACCCTTATAGGTTTTAGTTATATTCTCTTTGAAAGTATTTTTTCATTTTTTAATAATTTTGATATAAAAAAGATCGAGACTGATAAATTTGAATAAATTTATATACTCTTAATAATTTAGAAAGATCTACATCCTTTATGTAAATATTTATAATATAATAAAGCTTATTGAACAATTTATTTAAAAGAAAACTAAACGTAGTTCAAATAATAGAAGTAAAAGTATAAAATTATTAAATTTGTGTTTTTCAATTCTTATATTAAATTATTTTGATTAATTCTTTTATTTGTAACACTTTAAATTTAGATTCCATTCAACTCTTGAATCAATTATTCTTCCATCTCTTACATGATGTGATGTATAACGTACTAAGGGACATCAAGCAAATCTTAACATATTCCTGATAAAACTAAAGTTTTTTTTGTTTAGTATTTTTTTTTCGTAGTTTGAAGCATGCGTAAATGAATATTGATTTAACATTCGGCAGTCAGTGAATAACATCAATAGAAGCCCAAAAATTTACAGTGAGCAACAACGAAGGTGGTCTTCAAAGTAGTGCTTGAGTCTCCCAAGGACCATAACTAAAGTAGTTGCAAGTAAGTTAGGTTTCAATTTTTTCTTTTTTCAGTACTTTTATGTCTAATAGTTCATTAAGTAATTTTTTTCTCAAAAGAATAAACCTTCTACAAATTACGGTATTAAGTTTTAGGGTTAAATGTGAACAGGGTTCGGTGTAAATCTTTAATCAAATAGTTATATGAGCAATACCTATTTTTTTTTTTTTTTACTTCAAATGCTTATTTAGAAGTTTAGAATGGTTCAAAACGTAAATAACTTAATTAACTTTATTTTAGTTATTTTATTGGGTTGTTGTTGCGAGTGTTTGTTATCGTTATAACTGCTAAAATCGATTTAGTTATTATTATTATTATTATTATTATTATTTTCTTGTTATTGTTGTTATTATTTCACCATTTGCTGCAATTAAAATTATGTAAAGTATATATAAAAACTATAATCAATTTCTTACTTCGTTTTAATATTTTATACAGTATAGCATTTACATTTAATTTCAATATATCACTTTATCTATAACAATTATCATGTATCATAACACAACTGAATTTTGCCATAACTGATATAAAAATTATATCAATAAATGATTCTATGTTCACAACATGAAAACAAACCTATAATTATTCTTGAAATTTTGAATGATGTCATTAAAATAAGTAATAGAGACAAGTTTTTTCTCTCGTCATAAGAAAAGTTAATTATGCTTACGATGTAAACAATTGGATAATATTTATATATTAACCTTAAGAAAACACCCAAAATTAAAAATTGACAACTTCATGACTGTCCATAGTGGTGTTAAAAACTATTATGGTGACCACATTAATACATTTCGAAAATAAATTGTGTGATAATAACGCACAATACTCACAACACAATCCTTCAACTTAGAACACCTGAAATTGAGCTTCCATGCAAAACCACTGAAACCTCATCCAATTACGATGAAAATTTTTCCTCACATGGACTTGGTCAAAGAAGAGTCACGTGCCAACAGTGTCCTTGGTATAGTGATTTATTTCTCTGCCCCAATTCAGAACTGCAGTACAAGGAGAAGTGCCCAGTACCTTCAGAAAGCCACAGCCTTTGACCCAACCACACTTTCAAATCCAACTCTGTGTAGAACATTTTTCACTGTGGCAAATTAATTCATAAGTAACAAATAACTTGCGTTGTGTTCTGGAAATGACGTAATATATGATGCACAATTGATCATAGTAACTAAAATAATCGATTTTTACGGGTTTTTATATAATTATTACGTTAACCGATCATGCATTCTACCATAATCGGTTATCCACTTCCAACATTTTCAATTTCAATTTTTCAATTACACATGCTGGTATGCTTATCTATTTATTAAGTCATCTCCATATATGATACAATACAATTTTGTCATCTTTCACCTGATTTTAGTTATATAAAGTTTTATATTGAATAATATAATGTTATTTTTTTTGTAATGTATGCAGGTTTGAAGTAATGTCTTCTTCAAACTAAGCGATACAAACGGTTTTTCACAATAAAAGGATAAACTACTCATGCATCATGATAATCCACCCCTTCCTCTAAATTTGCATCATCTATTTGACCACACATGTTATATAGCAAAAGGAAGACAAATAAGTGGTACCTTATCAAAATCTTCTACAAAAATATGAAATTGTTAGACAAAGGTTTGGTCAATGCGATTTTGAAGAAGAATATCAAAATAAAGCTAGATGACTGGGTCCATGTTTCGAACATGAAATATGAGGGACATAAGTTCGGTGTTACAAACATCCCTAAATATCTCAACTATGACAGGGATCATGATTTGTCTGAAATGATAAGACCGAAGTTTAGTGAATGTAGTTGCAGGCATGTTAGAATACATTACATGTATGTTCATATATTTTTAAATCCTCGTGGTAGTAACCATCCATAACTCCTACACAACAATATATTCATGTGAGCAATGAAACATTAGCAATAAAACATAATATTATCATTAATTCGCCACATCATACCATTCAACATATGCAATGGTGCAAGACAAATTTCATGCTCGTGCCTTATGGTCTTCTTATAACTTTTATTCTATTGGATGAGATTCCATTTGCCTTATGGACTAATTTCCTCAATGAGAGATCTTTGAAAAAAATTAAATATAGCAAACATAAATTATGCATAGCAACATGTCAGGATTACCATTCAAATAAGTGGAGATGAATATTTTGGGGTTGAAGGACATCAACTTCATCTTCCTCAATAAGGTAACATGTTAAACCAAATATAAGATGGTATTCAAGAACTGCAACAAAGTATGCAGGGAATTTATTTAAAAGATTTAAAAGTAACATCATAAGGTTTCATAGATTTAATTACTTGACAATATTTCCTATAGTTTGTTTTTTTTTTTTGTTATCATTGGTTAGTTTGTTACCTAGTGTAACTTAAGGTTTTTAACGATTTTGAGAGCTTGTAGTTCTTCCTTTCGATTTGGATTTTTTAATGCTTAGAAAGCAAGAAATTGTTAGGTAAAGGGAGCAAAGAACTAAGATTATAAGATTGTGTAGTTAGGGTGTTGTTGCAATCTTTATTTGTTGATTGAATGTTGGAATTGTCTTAATGGGTTGCATGTAAAAATGGATAAAGGGTTGTTGAACAAGTCTTGCAAAATTTATTGTACCTTCTGAATAATCTAGTTGTTCTATATATATTACTTAAGTTGGATTGTCGTTGAGAGATGTTCCAACAGTAGTATTTATTGCAAGTACACAACATTGTCATTGAAACATTCATCTAGTTGCTCAAGTAACAGAGCTCTTTACTTATATTGTAGCTTAAGGTTAGAGTGAAAAAGATGTCAACATAATTATATCTGTTCTAGACCTCTCCCGTTGCTCAAGCGATAATTAATCCCTCAAGCAAAGAAAATGTTCTGAAATTTAGTTATGCAGTATTAAATGTAAATCACTCATGTGACAATGATGCTTGAGCGATAAAAAAAATTAATGTTGATTATCTCTCCTTTCAAAGTTTGAACACTCAAACATTGGTTGGTCATTAAAAAAAGAAGTCAAATCAATTTTCTCCTCCCTTCTTAAGCTATCACTCAAATGTTGAGATGAAACTGAAATGATATGTCACATCACTTAAGAAACATATATTAGCTTAAGCACATTCCTTTGTTGGTGTAAAAATTATAAATTCCATATGTTTAGTTATTTCAAGTTGAATATTAATGGTGTTGATATTCATAGGTATGATGTATGTTGTTAAAAATAAAATTATTAAATTAATATGATTAATGAATATATTATTTAACGAATAATGTTGTAAGTAATTATCATAATGATGTATTATTAAGTTATTGATGTGTGATGTAAGTACAAAGTTAAGAGATTTAATTAGATTTCTAGGTTATAATGATATATTGACTTATATGAACAAATATATCATATGATGAGTGTCGATGAAAATTTCTAATATCAATGAGAGAGTGAAAAGTTATTAATACTTAATTAGATAAAATGTATATACATGAAAGTAGATTGCCAAATAAACTAAAGCATGGTAACAAATGTTAATATTTGAGTTTAAACTTTATATTAATCTTTAGAAATATATGAAGAGTAAATGAAATGTGTAACTTATGGTAGATTTGATATATAATTACATATATTAATATTGGTTATATGTTTAATTAAAGGGGTATTTTACACTTTAATTTTTTTTTTTTTTTTGTGTTTATGATTCTAGTATAATTATGTTTTAACATAAAAATAGATTATTCTATAAGTACAAGTATAATATAAAACTTTTGTTTTTATTTGTTTATGATATACTTTTGCTTTGCTTGTATATCTTTAGAATCTATAACATACTAAATATCCAATTAAAACTAATTTATATGTTTTAATAAATTTGAAAATAAATTTTGGGAGGTTAAGAAAATATAATTTTGTTTTATTTATTACTTATAATATATTAACAAAAAAATACAAAAGGCATTAGTCATATTTAATGAAAGATATAAATATTAAACAAGTTATTTGTAAACTCTCTGAAACACACATACTCGTACCTTTCTCTCTCTCTTCCTTTATATATCTTGTATTCTCTAAGTTTTTCTCTTTATACTTCATCAATTTCAAGATCTGATCATACCTCACAGTAGCTAAAGAACTAAGAAGTATTTCTATTTGATTATAATTTAAACAAAGTAAGTTCCTAGTTACAATAAAGATTCCTTATTCCCTGTTTTTCTTTAGGTTTTGGTCATCAATCTTTGAGGAGTCAGTTGCGAAAAGTGACCATCTCAACTTAGTCTGTTATATACTGAATTTTGGTCATCAATTTCAGAATCTGATTACACCTCACAGTAGCTGAGGAGCCAAGAAGCATTTCTATTTGATTATATTTTTAAACAAAGTAAGTTCCTAGTTACACTAAAGATTCCTTATTTCCTATTTCTTTTTTTTAGGTTTTGGCCATCAATCTTTTAGGAGTCATTTGAGAAAAGTGATCATCTCAACTTATTTTGTTATGTACTGAATTTTGGTTGTTTTGATAACTTACTCTAGATCCCTAGATTTTGGAGTTATATCATTATTTGACTTTGAATTGTCTTAAGATTGAGCTTTTCAAGTAAAGAAAGCTAGTTTTAATCTTTCTACCTTGGGTTAGAAGATTTGGATATGAAGAGAACATGGCTCTAAGTTTCAATTTCTTTTGAAAGATTCTTATTTGATGAGTTTGTTTGATTATTTGTTGTGTTTACATGTTGAAAAATATATTTGATCGTTTGTTTTGATGTTGAAAAGTAAATTGATGAAAATTGAATAATTATATGTTATTTGAAAATTTAGAGATATTATATTTTCATAGATTGATATTTAAATGTTGTTTTTGATATTGAAGAGGTCTTGAATGTTGAGGAATGTGAAATTTCTAAATCATGTCATTGATGTGAATAATGAGATGAGTATTAAATTAAGATCATATATCTGGGATAATGTATGAGTTGTGGCCTGATTGTGTATTAAGTATTGATACCTATGTTTTAAATGTTTTAACAGAGATCATCAAGCTTCACTGATGATCTATCATAAAGCTTCACTGATGATCTAAGTCGTGTAGACTAAAATATCATGTAGTGAGAAGCTGACGGAATTGTTCATATACACCTGGACTGCTAGTAGACACTCGGTGTTGGATGTCTTAACTTATCTTGATCATTTCTCTTAGATTTGCTGGTAATATAAGTCTTGGGTAATCGATTAGATGTTAGTCTCTAGTAGAGCTTATTTAATGTGAATCTTTGAAAAGACATATGTTGAATATCTTGATGTATGAATCTATATGTGGTCTATAAGATTTGTTGATATTAGTATTGAAATGGAACTGAAATTTGTTAATTGATATATGAACTTGGTATGTTTATATTTGTACATTAATTATAAATTTTATTTTGTTTATTTTACTTACATTTAAAATTTTATTTTCATTAATTTACCATTATTTTTTTTATTACTTTTCTTATTGTATGTAAAGTGGAATCATTATATAGTGTAACTTATATAGACATTAATACTTTATATATAATATATATTTTAAGGTACACTTTATATTTAATATATATTTTAAAGTGTTACATTATTCTAATTGATAAAAATATTGAGACTAAAGTGCTTTATTTTCAAACATGGTAGGTGGCAACTACCAACGTACGCAAAACTTTTTGTGGTTGAGTTTAACGAGACGTGTATAGTTTTAGAAAAGACAAGATTTTGCTATTATATTATGATTATACCTAACTTTTATTCATTATGATAACTTTCGTACTAATTAATAAAAAAGTATGCATGAAATTGTAATTAAATTTTACTTTTTTTAAGTGAAAATGTTTATTTTGTAAGGTATAAGATGTTACACTAAATTAGTTTGATTGAATATTTTATTCATAAAAAATTGTAGTATTCTGATTTGGTTGTTTCTTTTTTCCATATAAGTAGTCTATTATATAATACTGTATTGAAGAAATTTATAAATACTTTTTTAATATCAAAGTGAATTGGTATGAAAAGAAATTATTAAAGAAAGTAAATATTCTAACTTAAAAGTAAATTTTAACAAGATAATTATGAATTCTCTAGTGAAACATCAATACAAAATTTTATAGATAGTAGTCCTTTTCCCATTCATTAATGTTCCAAATTTTGTCATTAATTCATAGATAAACTTGTTAGGATGTGTCTCATCATTGATCCCTACTTGCTATCATAGCTACATGCTTTAATTTATTTAAGCACATCACTTGTTTCTTCTATCCATGGACAATTATTTACATAACTAATTTTCCTCTCTTAGACCCCACTCACTTTGCCTCTTCTCCACCCCCTTATCATTAACCTTCTATGGAATCAATGAATCACTTTCAACAATTCTCTTCATCATTTTATCTTATATCTCTTCCTTTTTTTCAAGAAATAAAATTGTTTTTATTTATCCTTTTATTTACAATTTTAAATTCATATTAATTAAGCCTATATTATATGATTTATTTTTATTTTAAAATTGAGTACGTACGTAATAAATTTAGAGTTTTAACTTAACTTTTTCATTTTTGTCACGTGTTAGTTAGAAAAGCTATAATATGAATTAAATTGTTTTCTATTATATGTAATGACAAGACATTACACCATATAATAGAAATCATGTTGTTATTATAATAACAAAAATAAGATGAAATACTAAAAAGAAATTTCAAAAAATTTAAAATAACTAGTTAAAAAAGAATAATAATAGAGATAAAATGTGTTCTTAGGAATTTAAATCAGAAGGTGTTTGGTTTGAAGAATTTTTTTTATTAAACGTTTAAAATAAAAATAATTTATTTATTTAAATATATTAGTTATCATAACCTGGCCCGTTGACATAGTTGTTAAACCCGTTGACATAGTTGTTAAATATTATGTGCTCGTACATTGTACTTACTAGAAAACGGGAATGTAGTTTTTTAAATTTAGCGTTGGTTAATACGTGATATTATTTGATTGAGTTAAATGACATAAAATATTTATATTTTTTAATAATATATGATTCTAAAATAGTATAAATTTTAATATTGTGATATGAAAAATTTATATATTGATTAAGTGGATAATAACATATAAAATTTATTTTAAAGAAATAAATGACTTAATCAACTTTAATAATATTAAATATATTTTATTTATTAAGTTAGGTCATTTTATACATATTATGGTATTATTATTTAATTTTATTAATAAATATTTTTAAGCTTCACTATGACCCTATAATATTTTTAATTTTGTAAAAGCAAAATGTATGCTAGTGTTGATTAAAAAACGTTAAGTTGACCTTAATTTAAATATTATAAATTTGTACATAGTAACAACGTGAATATTTTTAGTCCAAAGATTAAGATTTAAACATGATAAATCTTCTCAATCATAATTTTTCTTTTTCATTTTTTATATAAATATTTTTGTACTTACTACTTTCATGTATACTTTTCTCTAAATATCTTTTATTCATCTTTATCTAAACATAGCATATACCACGAAATCCATTCAGGCTTATTTTCGAGTCATTTTATTTTCTTTTTCCCTTATTTCAACTTAATTTAAGTAACTCTCAAATCTCCCATCCCCCACACAAAAGTTCAAAACAATGGAAATAATGAAAACAAAACATGAAAACCAAGGATTTTCTCAAACTTTTATGTTCATTGAAGGTCATCGTGCTTCTTGGTAAAGACAGGGCATTTTCAAAACACAAAGCAAGGGCACAGAGGTGAATAACCATTCAACTAACCTATAATGCAAAGCTCAAACCACTGACCACCACACGCCCAAACCGTCGACCACCATAGACCACTACAACGCTTAATCCAAAACTGAAAAATCAACAAACGTAATGAAGAAATCAAAAATTAAACCAAACAATCAACCAAAATCAAACTTACAATGGAACAGGGATGCAATTTGAACGTAAAGAGTGAAGAAATGGGACGACTTGGGGCACAGGCGCGCTGCATTTTAGGGTTTACGGTTGTCGCGGACAAGGAAGACAAACGCAGAAATGGAAGAAAATGAGGGATTTTATAAACCATTGTGTGGGATGTGCTTGGGCTAAACCCACGCTTTGAACATTTGACCGTGCGGTGACTCAGTCCATGCACCAAATGCCATGTAAGCCGAATATGTGTGGGTTTATGTCTTAAAATATTGTGTCACAAGAGTAAATTTTTCCATTAACCCTTTCGATAGAATCTTATATTTTTAAAACCAGTCAAATAGCATAGCAAATTCCTTCATTGCTATAGTCATGGTCATAATTTATATAAAATCATTACTTTTGTATAATAATAAGATATAAAATAAAGTGTGTAATTGTTTTCTATGGACCTAACAGTTTATCTCTACTAGTTAGTAGGGATATTAAAATTAGTTAACAGGACAAGTTTTATTTTTTTAATGCATTAAGTACATTTTTTAGTGATTTTTTATGTACAATTACAAAAAATCAAGTGTTATGATTTTAAAATATAGTTAAATTAAAACAAAAAAATAATTTAAAAAGCTTTTTTATTAATTTTTATGGATAAATGACAACCTTATAACTATTGTTGTACCTGGAAACTTTGTTCACCCTCACATGGTTTATAATTGATGACCTCCATTCATAATTCACATACTAGTATGTTACTCTAGGTTAAATTAGAGAAAATTAGATTTTTATCTGTTACAAAGTTGAAAAAATTAGTAGATTAACATATTTTTTGAAGTTTAAGAACAAGTTTATTAATTTAAAGATATAAGAATTAAAACTAACTTTTGTGAAAGATATAGAGACCAAAACTTTATTCTTTCTACAATATATTATTTACATAGCAACATAGATAATATATTATTTACATAGCAACCTAGGTTAGAACGTGTCTTCCAAATTTATTATAAATAAATTGACTCCTTATCATATATTTTTATGAAAACAATACTTATTTAAAGAAAAAGTTAAAATTAGTACGTGTCACTGTAATACATGATTATTGCACGAAACGACACAATTTTATATCATGTCAACAAATCACTTTAATCTTGTTTGAATAGTATTAGAAATATAAATTTTTTTACTATATTGAAATATTGAATCATTTTTATATATTTAACCAAGTCAAACATTTCATTATTAAAGATGTATTTATTATTTACTAAAAAAATATTTCATTTCGTTATAGACTATAGTGTTAGCATATATATATATATATATATATAAATGTTGTTATATTTGTTTTTTAAATGTATTTAAATAGATACAAATTTCAAGTATAAATATAAAATATTAAACTTGTTGTGTTAACATGAATTGAAAGCAAAGTAAGCCTAAAGCCCAATTGTTGTTCTTAAGCCCAATTTAATTATACAAGTGGTCAAATTTACTAAACAGAATCCTATATGATATTAACATCCACTAATGAGTCTCAAGCCTAATTGACACTCTTAAGTTCAATTTATTAACTCATTCTTAAGCCTAAAGTCGAGTTGTTGTTCTTAAGCCCAATTTAATTACACAAGTGTTCACATTTACTTTTTAACTTATTATTTTATTAACAAAATTTTTTCTATCTAAATTTTCAGCATTTTCTCAATTTTTTAACAATTTATTTTTCAAAATTAAACATTTTTATGAAAATTTTTATACAAAATACTTTAATTTTTTTAATTTTCATACATACCATAAATTTTATATTATTTTCTTTTTTATCATTAAATTCACTTTTTAAAACTACAATTATTAATATAAATTAAAAATAAATTAACTATACTATTTTTTTAAATTATAAACTAAATAATTTATTAAAATTAATACTTCTAGCTCATTTATAAAATCTTTTATTTTTCAAATTCTTTTCGTGCTTACGTGGGTCAAACCCACACTATTATGGTGCATGGGTCCATCTACCACTTAATTTTTTGTTTTTTAATTTTCTTTTACATTTTGTATGGGTCTAGGTCACGCTGCTTGCAATTTATTAATTCCCACTACTATTTTTGTGTGTGGGCGTAACCCCTGTTCTATTTAATTTTTTTGTAAATTTTATTTCCCATTGTAGGTGGGTCAAGCCCACACTTCCTATAATTAATTAATCCATCAATGTTATTGCAATATTATTATGCGTGGGTTTGTCCGTCGCGTGATTTTATTTTATTTTTTAACTTTTTTTTCGGATTTTGTGTGGGTTAGGCCAACGATGCCTACAATGATTTAATTCCAAATAGTTTTTTATGCGTGGACTTGACCCTCGCTTTGTTTTTTTTTTATTTTTTAATTTTCTTTTCCATGTTGTGTAGGTTGTTTTGTTTCAGAGTAGGTTTGGCACATGCTTCTTTCGTGGGGGCTCATTATTCGACGCATTTTTTTGGTAGCTATTCCTGTGTTTTCGTATAGTGAAGAAACTCACATTTTTAATATTTTTGATGAAAAGGTACTCATACTGCTAAAATAATTACTTCTTACCTAAGTTTGTGATCAAAATTATCCTTTGTTTAATATTTAGAGACCCATCATTTGCACATGGTGATTTAATATTTTGCATAAACTATATTAAAAATACATTGTGTTACTTTTTAAATGACTAAATATATAAACATAATTAAGTCTGATGTTTTCTATTTTTTCAAAAGTCGTATTATAATTTTTGCAATTTTTTCATATAATCATTTTATTGTCTTATGTTTATTTTATCAATTAAATGTTTTATTTTTGCTTACTTTTACCCTTTAAATATCTCTCCTAAATCCCCAACATCAAGTTCTTTTAGGTATTATTTGATTGTAGTGTTAAAGTGGTATTCACAATACTAGTATTTGGAATATAAAAAGAACTATCAACTGTAGTACACTTCGCATGGAAGATGTTTCTCAATAAAGTTCCAACTATGGACAATCTTGTTTAGAGGAGAGTTAATGTTTTGAGTTCACAATGTATTATGTGTGGAAATGGAGAGGAGTCTCTTCAGCACCTCTTGTTTGAGTGTAATTTTAATTGGATAGTGTGAAAGCTGTGTGATCAATGGGTTGGCCTAGTAAGTGTATTCCAAAATAAACCAAAGAAACATTTTCATTAGTTTAGGCTGTCAGGATCTAGTAGAAAAGGAAATGAGTGGTGAATGTGTATGTGGATAGCAATAGTGTGGACCATTTGGATACATAGGAATGGTAATAAAGTAAAATATCCTGATGAGGTTTTCAATTTAGCACAGGTTAAGGCATGGTGTTGGATAACAAATAAGTGAGAAAAGGTGACCTTCACCTACTCGGACTGATGCCTATGTCCTAACATGTGTATAAAATTCTTAGGAGCATAGAATTTGTTCTACTTCTCATTAATACAAGCCACGTACATATTCATACCTATTGACTTTATACAATTTCACTGGAAGGTAAATATTATACATTGTTCTTTATGTGTTACTAATCATTCCTGACAGGTTTTCTAGAGGATCTGTCCCAATTATACAGATATTGGCTTATATAGCACCACTTGTTGCCAAATGGAGGAGCTTATCTTACAGTCCAATCAATTTATATGTTAGAATTTTCTTGTAGGTGTTACACACATGAATGTAGAATTTAATATTCATACTTGATGAGTTGATGAGAAGAGATGATGAATTTTTGGTGATAAGTTAAATTTGTTACATTGTTTAATTATTGTTTAGTAAGCAACAGAATTCCAATTAACTTGCTATAAATAAATAAATAAGGGTTATTATTCCTCTTGTGATATGATTATTAGTGATTTTCTACATCAATAATAGTATTATGACTATTATTATAAATTTATTTATGTATTTTGTTTTGAAACTATATAATAAGGTTGAAACACTCTATGTTTCAATTTATATATTTTTTTTTGCCAATAAAAAAAATGAGTTTTGTTATAAATTTTTAATATAGAACAAAACAAAAGAAAAGTTGAACAACAAAACGATATATTCTAATTTTAGTTCCTCTGAAAATAACATTTTGTGTAGTCTATAACTTATCTTAAATATCACAACTTTTCCTTTTTGTGTACACAATGAAAAACTAACAAACACCTATATATATATATATATATATATATATATATATATATATATATATATATATATATATATATATGTGTATATATA
>Ga0209489_105971_pt1 | contig 20214 bp, 17 predicted proteins | sample SiratrowhiteBW_FD_187527 | JGI IMG/M metagenome (GOLD analysis project Ga0209489, IMG submission 187527) | Root nodule microbial communities of legume samples collected from California, USA - Siratro white BW (SPAdes) (version 2) | ecosystem: Host-associated > Plants > Roots > Nodule | place...
AAAAATTGGCATCAATTGATCAATCTCATATTATTTTATTTTTATCTAATATTGATGAACTCAAAAAGAGCAAAAGTGAACACAAACTCTTCTTCAATCAATCTACTACTCCAAGTCTTCAAGTAAAGACATGCCCATAAATCCACAGTATAGAATGAAGAAATATGAAATGAAACAAATTTAAAATTGGAAACAAGTTAAAATAATATTATGGAAGCAAGAAAGAGACTAAGGAAGAAAGGAGATAAGTGAAGAAAGAATGAGAGAAGTGGAAGAGTCAAAGAATGATAGGACAGACATACAGATAGATGATATAAATCGGTTGGAATATAGAAAAGAGATAAATTAGAAAATTTATTCATACATAACTTGACTATTCAACTTTTTTTTAAATATTATTATTTTATTATAAGAAATGTTCAAAAATATTATTCATTAAATAATATTTATAGTACTAATATAAATTTAAAGTCATTAAATTATATGTGTAAGATATTAAGGAAGGAAGAAGAATTGTATTATTGAAGAAAGAGATTATAGAGAGAATATAAATAATATATACAGAGTAACAATATATAAAAAAATACAAATTGTTATACTTGTTTATTTACTAAAATCCACCTTAAACTTGTGGTGGGATCACATTCCACCTTAAGTTTATGTCTAAATTTAATAATGACAGCAATACATAGAGGTTTGGTAAGAATATCAACAACTTAGTATCTGCTTGGTAAGTAAAAAAATGAGCTTGATGTTGTTCGACCTGATCACGAATAAAGTGTAAGCGAAGTTCAAAATGTTTGGAGCGAGAATCCATCAGCTAATAAAACAATACCTAAATTATCTGAGTAAATAGTTGTTAGAAGGAAGATAAGTTTATGTAGAAGAGACGAAATCCATGTATTTCATACATCATAGCAACAATACTGCGATATTCTACCACAGTACTGCTGTGAGAAACCACTTTTTATTTTTGGAAATTGTAGGAAATAGTTTTGTCAAGATAAACACAATAACCTGTTGTAGAATTTCGATCATCGAAATATGATCTCCAATTAGTATCACTAAAACCTTTATAGAATATCTTGATTAAGGAGTGAGTTGTAAATTGTAAGTAACAAAATGAATCAAGTAGTGAAGAAGTCGTTTCACAACTTTCCAATGATGTTGTTGAGGTTGATGCATATACTGACAAACTTTGTTAATAGAATATGCAATTTATTGTCTTGTAATGGTAACATATATTAAAAGGGGTTTTTACTATTTATCTGTAGAGAGAGTGTGATCTCAACAACTATTGAATCATCTTGAGTAAGGCCAATAAAAGACATCATTGGAGTAGGTTGCAGTTTCACTTTATTGATATTAGCACACTAAAGAAGCTCTTTAATGTATTTCAATTGTGACAGATGAGTAGGTTGCAGTTTAACTTTATTGATATTAGCACAATGAAGAAGCTCTTTAATGTATTTCGATTGTGACAGATGAGTAGGTTACAGTTTAACTTTATTGATATTAGCACACTGAAGAAGCTCTTTAATATATTTTGATTGTGACAGATAAAGTCCACTATCAGATGATGTCCATATAACCTTTATGTAATGAGCTAAGAAAATAAAGCAAAAGATTTATTAAGAAGAAATCAAACAAGTTATAGCATATCCTGATCTAGTTATGATAATATCATCTACAGATACAAGTATGAAAATAATAATAATCATCTATAAATTTCGTAAAAAGAGCAGGGTCACTTTTGGTTACTGAAAAAGAAAAAAACAGTTAAAAGTAGAACTGACATTTTGAAATTTTATTGAGTTTACAAACTTGAGATGGATGGAAGGATACAAAACCTGGGAGCTATTGCATGAAAGCATTTTCTTGAGATGGGTGGAATATGTTATAATAATATTTTTAATTTAACGTTGTTATTATAATTTATTTTAAAATATAAGTATCTATATTTGCTAACGTGTATATCGTCTCTATTTGTCATCGATATATCTTAGAAAATACATTTTTTTTAACTAATTGCTTAAGCTATATCACCTAAGAAATTAACTAATAGTCACAATTTAAGTGGTAGTTAATATCTATATCGTCTACCTATATCTACTTAGTTAGAACTTTTTGAGTGAAAAGAAGGGTTAGAAGGTACACCGTTGTGTAGCATTGTGTTTTGGTACATGGGTGTACAACTACTTTTATTATAATATCTTTATTATCTATATATAATTGCACGAACAATTTTAATTTCTGTAATGGTTGTATACCCTTTCTTAGAATATTAATTTTCGCTTTTAGAATGTTAGCAAACCTACAAAATACGATATTTTTATATATTAGAAGTTACTAATTTTAAAAGTTATGTATATTTTTTTATCTTTTATATTTTAATTATTCAAATATAAGAGTGGTGTCTTTACTGTTCATGTGGAACTGAGTTGGATCACGGTGTGACTGCTGTGGGATATGGTGTTAGTGATGATGGGAGAAAGTATTGGTTGGTAAAGAACTCATGGGGAACAGAATGGGGTGAAGAAGGATACATTAGGATGCAAAGAGGTGTGGCTGATGAGGAAGGACTCTGTGGCATTGCTATGATGGCATCTTATCCTACTGCATGATTATAAAATTTGTGCATCACTGTTTATAAACTATGCTACACTTCTGTATAAGAATGTATTCTCTAATGAATCTTTCACTAAAGTCACTGAAAGATTCATTAGAGAATTTACAATTCTATGTATATCTCTTTAACAACTCATTCCTTTAAAATATTTTAAAAGATTATAAATGTTGGACCCTATTACACTATTCTATTTATGATAATATAGATTACTTTAAAATATTTAATTAATATTAATTATAATTAACTTTATTATTTTTTAAATTTTTAATATTTTAACATAAGATTTCGATATATTCTTCACCTTACTTATATTGACTATGTAATATTCAGCTTAATTTTGATGTATTAATTAATATTCAACATAAAACTAGACGACATATATAAATTACATTTTGAAAATAAACAATAAACTAATAAAAACCATACAAAAATTAACATAAATATCACAATAAAATTATATATCTTAATGGAAAAATTATGTTTTACTAATTAATGCTGCAAAAACAAAAAATTGGACAACAATTAAAACATTCATGATTTTATCTTATAAAATTATAAATTATCAATAATAAAATCATTAAAATTTATATCACAATTTACATTCATTTATAAATCAACAAATCTAAAAACAAAAAAATATACACATCTCATAATATACTATTGTTCATCAATTATTATATTATATTATATTATATTCTTATCTTTAGAATTGGTTACGTACTATTGAAGAAAATCTTAAATCTTTTCTTTGTAGTTCTCTAGATTTGTTATATTATAATATAGTTAGGTGTTGTAATTGACATGGTCATTTTAATTTATTACACGAAATTAATTGTAATAGTTTTCCTGTATTCAAAACAGTATATTTCACAGATTGAGATCTTTAAAATAGAAATAAGAGATTATTGAAATTGGGACTACAAATTTTTTGTTCCTATCAAAATATTAATCAAGATCTTTTGAAATTATTAACTCTTTTGAAATTAACAAATAAAATATATGTATTAATAATTACTTAATTATATATTAAAATTAACAAATAAACTTTAAAACCTAAAGTACATATTTCTACTTTATGATATTTTTTAGAAGATCCTACTTGTTTATTTATCTCAGTTTAAATATTAAAATATCTTTCTGTTTTATGATATCTTCTAAATACTCTTATTTATTTTTAGTTTGATCTCAGTTCAAATATTAAAATATTTAAAAAAAATCAATAATTAAATAAATATTCAATATTAAAGTATTAAATGATGATTAAAAACACATTCTTTTTATAAAATGTATCACATTATTTAATATTATTTATTATATATAAGAATTGTTACAATTTTAAAGTTATTTATGATAATATAGATTAATTTAAAATATTTTTTAATATTAATTATAATTAACTTTATTTATTTTTTAAATTTTCAATATTTAACCTAAGATTTTGATATATTCTCCCGCTTACTTATATTGAATATATAATATTTAACTTAATTTGGATATATTAATTAATATTCAACATAAAACTAGACATCATACCTAAACTATATATAGAAAATGAACAACAAACTAATAAAAAACCATATAAAAATTAACAAAAATATCACAACAAAAATACAGATCTTAATGGTAAAATCATGCTTTATTATACAAAATCAAAAAATTAGACAACAATTAAAACATTCATGATTTTATCTTATAAAACTATAAATTACCAATAATAAATCTATTTAACTTTACATCACAATTTACTTTCATTTAAATCGAGAAATCTAAGAGAATAAAAAAAATACACACACCTCACATCAGTTTTCATCAATTAAATTTATTTAATTTTTATTTTTTATAATTAAATATTTTATAATAATAAAATAATAATTTATTTTAATATTAAATGATTATATTTTAGTATGTGGAGTAAATATAGTTTAACACCTCTGTTAACAAAATACACTCATATTATATTTATTTTATAAAATAATATTATATTTGCAAGTATTAAGTATTAAATGGGTGCAAAATACCGTTGAGAGCGCGGCGCGGCAAACTATCCTTGCTATAAGAAGAACCTTACAGACACAAACAACACTCAGCTTCCTTCTCAAAAGAGTCCCTTTTCTTTTTCAATGCGACAACCGCGAAAGATGATCAACTTCGGCCACGGCGACAAGGTGGAGGTGTGCAGCACCGAGGAGGGTTTCCTCGGCTCCTACTATCTCGCCACGGTCGTGTCGCGCCTCGACAACGGCCTCTACGTCGTACGCTACGACACGCTGCTCGAGGACAACAGCTCCCAGCCACTCACCGAAACACTGTATCCGAGAGAGCTCCGCCCCAAGCCTCCGCGTGTCACCGCCTCCTCCTTCGCGCTCTCCCAGCAGGTCGACGTCTTTGAAAACGACGGCTGGTGGGTCGGCGAGATCACCGAGAAAGTCGACGACGACCACTACTGTGTTTATTTATCCACCACTGAGGAGGAGGTCGTGTACCCCGCCTCTGCAATTAGGGTTCACCAGGAGTGGCTCAACGGCCGATGGGTTCGTTCCAATTGATCGATTCACGTTTCACGTGATGAATAATGGTTGTTAGAAATCGTGTTGTTGTGTGTTCTGATTTCATTCTGTAACAGAATGGAACATGTTTGCTGTTACTTTTGTTGTTGTCATTCCACTTCCACCTGCTTACATCGTATTGTCGAATAAAATGTTTTGCTTCAATTTCAACCTCGATTCAGTTATTGTCTTCTATTTCTTTACACTTTTCTTAATCCTGCTTTCGATTGTGTTTTTTTTTTCTTAATCTGTGTTAGATTTTATTGGTCGGAAAGCTGGGGATACCAAGAGCTCATTTTGGTGGTTTTCGAACATAGATTTTGAAGAGAAAGAGAATCGGTTGAATTGTCTAGACCTTTTTGTGTTGACGGCAGAAGGAATAGGAAACTAGGGTTCTTTTGATTTGTTAGTACAATTTGCTTTATTTTTTTGGTGAAAATTGTTAATATGTCCAAAAATAAAAATAAAATAAAATATCTAATTATGTGAGAAAAGAAAATATGAAGAAGTTTGGCTAGTAGAAGTTGTGGTGTTATGATATTTGGTGAAGAAATTCTTTTGACACATGGAGTCACACTATTCTTTGAAAGTTCGGTGACTCTTATTAGTTATGATTCTAGTTTTCTATTCTTTTAACTGGTATTTTTTTTTCCTCTAAAACTTATAAGGTCAACTAGAAATCACTACACTTATTAGTGATTTAAATATTTTATGAAATTTAAGTCATTACTGCATTATCACATAGAAAGAAAGATTTTAAGTTTAATATTTTACTCCATAAATAACAAATATATCATTTTTTGTGATATTATTTATTGATTAGTCATGACATAAATGTGTCACATGAAGGAAAATTATGACATGTATGGATTTAAGATCATCATCTTAAACAATGTTAAAAAATATGTTAATAAACAATAAATGCAAGTTTAACATTCATTTAATAAAAACTTTAGAACTAAATTAAAAATCAACTACAAGATTATAAATTGAGAATTTATCATACACACATACATTTAACCTTTATTTAATTCTTGTTCTCAACTTTTGTTCTTCCTTTAACTTTTCATTTTCTATGTAATTAACCAAAATGTAAATGCAAGCAACATAGTATTTTCTTTTTCTTCATTTATTAATATTATTTTACTAGAAACGGAAAGGAGTAAGTTATATTAAATAATGTTTTCTTTTTTGTTATCTATCAAATATTATATTAAATAATGCTTTTTTTATTGTTGTTCTTATCCACATATACTTGCTAGGGAAGACATCTTTTTACAATTACTTTTTATTAACCTTAAAATATATAAAAAGAGGAGTAATATTAGTAAATTGATAATTCTATTCAATTTCAAAAAGATAAAATAAAAAATGAGATAGATATTTTGCAAGCATTGTATGGCAAGTCGTATGGGTAACCATGACAGACACACAATTGACGACACCACCACTTCGTGTATCCTTTCCTCTCTTCATTGCTATGTCGTAGCACTGCATTGCCATAACCAAAAAAATGGCACTTGTGAGCCACGTTTGTGTGCTATGTGCAGCGACACCCACTTCCCCTGAGTCTCCAAGCTCCGCACCCTTGCCAGACCCAAAGCAGACCAAAGTTATCCTTCCCAAGAAGAAGCCCATGAAGTGGTCTACTGGGATGGCTCCTGGGGAGTACGGTGGTCCTCCCACCACCACCAAGGTGGAGTTGATGAAGACCCTTTGGCTTCTGATGACTTTATGTGGAACAAAGATTTTGTGGGTCGCTTCAAAAAGTTGATTCAAGATCCTCAGGCTCCATCCCCTCCTGCAAAGGTCTGAATTTTGAGCCACTTTGTTCTCTCACTCACCCAGTGTCCATCTGGGTTGGGTGTTTTTCTAAATTCTGATGTTGTGTATTGGAGTCTGTTTTTGTTGGACAGTTGGATTGATGTTGGACGGTTGTTTGTGGGGCATTGTGCTTCATGGTTGTGGTGATTGTTTTTTGTTTCGGATTTTGGTTTTTTTGTGTGTTTGAAATAAGTGAACTGTAGAAACTGATAATGGCAATCTCAATCAATGTCCTAATATTGAATTTTGAGTTTGTGTGAAAGATCTTTTCTTGTGCAATCAGTCCATATCCTAGTCAACACTATACGGGAGACCTAGCTTATCTATTTTATCTATCTTTCCTTAAATTCCTAAAACTCTGTGAAAAATTATTAGAAGAATACGAGTTAAATTCCTTTGAGATTTGGGCTATAAGGGAAGGAAAATAGAATGTAGCTTGGGATACAGTAGGCTCCCCCTCGAAGAGGGTGGACTAAGAATCAAAGATGTGGATAGATTTAATACGGCCTTGTTAACCAAATGGAAATGAAGACTTGGGATGGAGGAAAAAGGAGTGTGGAAGGATATTCCTGAAGTTGGGGAATGGGAGTTAATTGGAAACAATAAAGTTCTTAATTGGAATTTATTATAGAGGAGGGAGATGTTTGTTTGGGAAGAGGAACAACAACATGAGCTAACATCCTTCATTACTAACATTCACCGGAAGAGAGATGCTTTAGATGCTTGGAGGTGGGGTGAGAATGATTTGTAAGAGTACATGATTCGGTCAGGTTATAGAGCTTTAGGGCTAAATGCAGATGTCTACTCAACAGAGTCAAACGTTTTTAACCAACTTGGAATCTTAAAGTTGCGCCTTAAACACTATTTTGTGCTTCGAGGGCAATGTTAGATAAATTGCCGACCAAGGTGAATCTGGTTAGGAGAGGGGTGGTCTTAAGTAGTACTGCGTGCCCTATGTGTAACAAGATAGAGGAGACAATCTAACATGTTCTCATCAATTGTGAAATAGCACAAAAAATGTGGGATAAATGTGATAGATGAATAGGAATTACGACTGTAAAGAATCATTCTGTTAATCATTTTCAGAATTTTTACTTGTTGAGATTTAACAAGCAAACCAACGCAATTTGAAAGGGTATGTGGGTGGCAATAATTTCGGAGATTTAGAGTTATAGGATCAAAATTGTGTTTGAAAATGGAGTAGTAGATGCTGCTGAAATTTTTTGCTTTGCTCAGCTTAAACCTTGGTCCTGGTCTAAGTAAAAAAACAATTTTTCCTTTTCGGATTGGTACCTGTGTCCTGACATGTGCTTGGAAACTATTATTTGACATTTAAGGTAACAACTGTTGTAGGTTTGCAAGGTTGTAGGGTAGCTTGATTTAGATAAAGTAGGAGTTGGAGTACTAGTTGTCAGTGTAAGAGAGCCCATCTTAGGAGGGAAGTCGGAAGTCAGATTTGTCGGGTAAAAAGTTTTTGTTTTGCAGGTTGGTTGTATTTGTTAACAACATTACTTAGAAGGTATCAAGATCCTGATGGCAACCAAATGTACTCCAACACATATTGTCACAACTTTAGGAGGGGATAGGCGTATCTCGATCAACAAAGTTTCAATTATTGTATATCAGTTAACTTCAATGCTATGGAGCTAGTACTGGCTTTTGTATTGTATTGTATGGTTGGTGTTCTTGTATTTGGCTTCAGACATTTATTGTGTTCTAAAGGATGAATTAGAAGACATCCGTAAAGGTTTTGTAATATTTTTAATCTCTTTTGTAGTAGGGTTGGAACACCTATTAAGTGATCTTATTTATTTTATTCTTTGTTTTTTGAAAATAACGGCAGACCTAGTTAATAACATTACATGACCCTGTGTTTCCTATAACAGATCACCTTTATTTCTCTGTGTATTGTTCTCTATTGTTTTTCTTATATGTGACAAACAACAATATTGTCTCTATTTATTTATATAACTATCCATTATTGAGGCTCCGGATATGGACATGGTCAACCCTTTTAAGTAAGATATTGAGACCATTTTCATTTAAGTTTATGCAATCATTATTTTGAATGCTTTTTTTATATAACAAGACTCCCCACGGGGAATGAAATGCATATATTTTATGATTCAGGTTCTTTTATAGAAACGGAGATGAAAATAATGAAACCATTTTTAATTCACACAATTATGATTATGTTGCACTTCATAGTATTGTCGAATGTGTTGATTTACTCACAGTAGATATACTTACCAAATCCTATATAGTTTATGTCTTTGTCAGAACAAGAACTAGTTGATTGTGACACAAAAGGTGTGGACTAAGGCTGTGAAAGTGGTTTTGTGAAAGTGGTTTTATAAATGATGCTTTCAAATTCATCATAAAATGTATAGTTATATTTGTGTGCAAAGATAAATCTTTATTGATATAAACTAATATTTATACATCTTCAAGAAAAATAGAATGTAAAACCATAATTTAAAAACATATCTAAACCAAAAATTAGTTTAAAACCAATTGTAAATCAAAAGGTCTGTTACAAATAGACTATTAGACTTGATAACTAACACCCTATATTTATGCAATAATTAAAAAAATGAAATATCAAATTCCTTGATTTTTCCTAGATTTTCGATATTTCTCGTGTACTTGTCTTATTCTGAATTTTTCCAAATTGTATCATAAGAGGCATTTTTCCAACACTCCTCCTTGCCTCTTTTGATGCAAATTCCAATTTTATCTTTCAAATCTTCAAATCTATCTCTTAGAGGAGCTTTAATTAAAATATCAACTAATTGATTATTGATATTCAGAATCTTCTTCGGTTGACTTTGGTCTGCTTCTTCACAACGGGCATCCTTGTTTCTCTTCTTGACAGATTTCTTGGCAAGTTTAACTATCTTGACCTTAGTTTCTAAAATTGCTATAGGAATACATGATGGTCTTTCCTTAATATCATCCCCGCTAATAAATTTGATAACCTGGCCCTTGGGCCTCTCTTCAATTCTCATTGATCTACCAATAGGACCATTAGCAGCAACAGATTCTTGCTTGCCTTTGTCAGGACAATTTTTTGCCAAATGTATCACACCACCACATATTTTACAGCAACTACCCTTCGGATAAATGTCATGAGTATTTTGAGGATAGTTTTTAATCAAGTGTCCCCGCTGATTACAAACAAAGCACTCGGCAAACTTTGTCCCTCTTTCTTGAAGAGGGTGTTTTTTCCTAGAGTCGGGCTTTGGCTCGGCCCGTTTGCACTTAAACGCGCAACTCTTCTTCTTCTTCTTCTTTGCTTTCTCAATTGTTTTCGTTTTCTCCCAATTCCCAACTTTAGTCATAGAGGAATAGGCTAAGTCGGTTTGTATGTTTGTCGAGAAGCTTTTGCCCTTCATCTTTATTGACATCAATTTAATGCCAGTTGAATCAAAGACTTCACAAGTTTTATCTTTGAACACAACAACATAATCTTTCTCTAAAAGTTTTCCGACACTTAACAAATTTTGATCAATCTCAGAAACATATAGAACATCAGAGATTATTCTTTTACCTGAGCCAGAATCAATGGCAATATCACCTATGCCTTTGACCTCAATATAGTCTCCATTCCCAATTCTGACTTTTGAAAAGTGGTTTTGTCCAACTTTACAAACATGTATTTATCATGTGTCATGTGATGAGTGCATCCACTATCAATCAACCATGTTTCATTAGCGATGTCACTAGCAAAGAAAGTTGCCACAAAAAGATACTCCTCCTTCTCATCATCAGTCTCTTGAGCAATTTGCGCCTCTTGTTGCTTTCTTTTGCATACATTCTCTACATGACCCTTTTGATTGCAAGATCCACACACCACATCAGGTCTCCACCAACATCTCCAAAGTGGATGAGAAGTTTTTTGCAGTATTGACATACTGAGTACTTCTCCTTCCTGTCATTGTCATCCTCATCACTTTTCTTCTCATTTTTCCAGCCTTTCTTCTTTGTAACTCCGTTGTGACTTTGCTAGAAAAGCTCCTTCAGTACTCGGCGGCTCTTGTCTCAACATTCTTCTCTACTCTAGGGTTTGCAAAGAGTTCATCAACTCGATTAACGAGATTTTCGTGGGATCTCTAGAATCTTCAAGTGCAGAAATCTTTGTTTCAAACCTCTCAGGGAGGCTCACCAGCACTTTTTCTACAATTCTTCTATCAGACAAATCTTCACGTAATAAACGAATTTTGTTTACCACGATGAAGAGTCTATCAAAATATTCTTTGATAGTCTCGGTCTCCTTCATCCTCAGCATCTCAAATTCTCTTTTGAGATTGAGAACTTGCATCTGCCGAGTTCTTTCATTCCCTTGAAAAGCCTCGTGGAGAGTATCCCATGCTTCTTTAGTTGTTTCACAGGCCATAATTCTAGTGAATATATCAGAAATAACAGAGTGAATACAGGTTTTGGCCTTCGATCTTCCCATTGCTTCATCATTGTAATTTCTGATTTGAGCTACAGTTGGATCTTCTTGTAGCGGCTGGATTTCAAACATCACAACATCCCACAAACCACTTGCTTCTAGATAAGACTTCATTTTGACAAACTATATCTCAAAGTTTTCACCTGAGAAGATTGGTGGAGTTGCCATAAAATTTTCGGCCATATCTTACACTCTTTTAGAATACTCGTCACTCGGATCTCACTGATCTCTCACACACAGGCCCTTAAGAACTAAGAGCTCTGATACCACTTTGTAGTTGTATTTGGGTGCAAGGATAAATCTTTATTGATATAAACTAATATTTATACATCTTCAAGAAAAAACAGAATACAAAACCATAATTTAAAAACATCTAAATCAAAAAACAGTCTAAAACCAATTGTAAATCAAAAGGTCTGTTACAAACAAATTACTAGACTTAGTAACTAACATCCAAAATTAATGCATTAATAAAAAAAACTAAATATCAAATATTTCTCATGCACTTGTCTTATTATAAATTTTCCTAAATTACATCACAAGAGCTATTTTTCCAACAAAATCTCATGGACTCAAGCCGTGGATGGTGTAACCATTAGTGGCTACGAAGATGTCCCCGTTAACAACGAGAACTCCCTTTAGAAAACAGTTGCGAATCAACCAGTTTTTGTAACCAGTGATGCGAGTGGCTCTGACTTTGAGTTTTACAAAAGTGGTGTGTTCAGTGGTTCGTGTGGACCTGAGTTGGATCACGGTGTGACTGCAGTGGGATATGGTGTGAGTGATGATGGGAGGAAGTATTGGTTGGTAAAGAACTCATGAGAAACAGAATGGGGTGAAGAACGATACATTAGAATGCAAAGAGGTGTAGCTGCTAAGGAAGGACTCTGTGGCATTGCTATGATGGCATCTTATCCCACTGCATGATTATAAAATTCGTGCGCCACTATATATAAACTATGGTACACTTCTGTATAACAGTGTATTCTCTAATGAATCTTTCACTAACGAGATGAAATGAAAAATTAGTGTTGTGATTAAACATATAATAATTTTATGGTGATGCATAATTTATATACGCTTTATCTATTTACTTAATTTAAAAAGTGCGCGTAGTAATTTCAACTAACATCTAACGCGCGTGCAATAGTGGTATAAAAGGCGAGGTTTTCCTCCCTCATTCTGTTAAGAAACAATGGCAGAAGAAATAGCAACAGCGATTGCGCAATCGCAAGGAAGCTCCACGAAAAAACGGGTTTGGAAGAAGGAGAAAGTGTGGGTGGAGGAGTATTTGCACCTCCTTCATTCTCGCCAAACGCTTCACCTAACAATCAATCAGCTCAATCAGGTTCCATCCATTCTATTCATTCTATGCACTTTTCAATTCTCATTTTCATTCTCAAAATTCTCTCTCAACACACTGCCACAGGTCATCCGCATTCACGGCTTCAAGAAAATTCACCACGCTCCCAAGGTTCAGTTCTCCATCACGCTAATCTTAAGTTCTGTTGCTTTACTTACCAAAATTTCGCGGAAAAACGTTGCCTATTTTCACCGTTTTCTTCTTAGTTTTTTATTCTTCAATTTCTTTTAAATTCAACGCGCGTTAAGATTAGAAGTTCTAGATTGGCTTAATAGTTTAGGTCTCTGTCCGCAAATCTTCGAACAACAAGAGATGGTTATCGAATAGGTTTCGTTTTGATAAATTGCAAAAACCTATCTGGATTCCGTGCGCAGAAGGTACTGGTGGAGGCGGTGGAGTCGCTGGATCTTGTGGATATTCCGCGTTCGACTCTGCGTGACAGCGTGTCGGCGTTTGCGGCGATGTCACTGGAAGACGTGGTGGCAGATTTGGCAGAGCTGAAATGGCAAGAGTGCTGCATAACTTCCGTCGAGAGAATCAGTCTCTCCGAAGGCAAGAGCGTGTTGCCTGCTTCCTCCGATCAGAGCTTTCGGGCCGGGGGCGAATCGAAGAGGATGAACGAAATCCGTGACCTAATCCCTGAAGATTTCCGGGGAAGCCTGAAAGCGACGAAAATGGTGCCAAAGCGTAAGAGGAGTCAGGTTCCCACTCTCCACTCTGTTGCCTCAACGGTTGATTCCGCTTCTCTCGCTTCCTGCTGAGTCAATGACTAACCTCTGCTTCTTTCGCCATCTCTCTTTTCTCCGACGAAACTTGACGTGAATGCGTTCCGAAGTGAGAGATTCTAAATGTGTCTCACCCAAATCACAGTTTTTTTTTTTTTTTTCCTTAGAAATATTAATTTGTCAATGAACACAGCCCACAAGTGGAAACATTAATGATTTTCCTTTTTTTCAAAGAAAATTATCTTACAATACCAGCATTTTTTACCACTTAATCTTACAATAACATATATTATATATATAAAAAATATTCGAATAATAAAACATAAAATTATCTTCTATAATAATAAATAGTGCTATTGAATTAAGTTGGATTGAATAGTATATAAATATATATTTTTGCTTACAAACACTATTAGGTACTTCCACATAGTACCGTACATCTTATTACTCTCACAAAGTATAAAATCACAGTCTTATTCGAATTATCACAATACCTTCAATCTAATATACTGTATAAAGTAACCTTTTAAAGTTGTAAATAGTGGCAATTAGAATTGTTAATAATTATTTTAATTAATAAATAATTTCGGTTTAAATAATGGTGCATTTAGACACCATTATTTTCGTTAGCATACAGCATTTCTAAAGGTGACTATAATACCTCATTTTTAACTGTCATAATTTGAATGTTAAATTATTTGTAATTATCTATCTTATAATTTCCTAAATTAATAAAACTTTTTTCTCATAATTACTAATAAAAAATATAATAAAATATAACAAGACAAAGTCAATTAACCAACATTCTCCTTCTTTAACATAAAAAGAAGTGCATCTAATAATCATATTAACATCCCTAGAAGTTATAAAAAAATCATAATATTATAAAAGTTCTAATATAATAACACACTTTCCGTAGTGATTTTCCTAATCTATATGGTTTCTTATACTTAATCATCTTATGTCATTTGGTAGAAGTTAAAATATCTAAAAAAAATCACAATATTATAGTTCTAATATAATAACACACTTTCCTAAATCTTTCCTAAATTTGTAGTGATTTTCCTAAACTGTATGGTTTCCTATACTTAATCATCCTATGTCATTTGGTATAGAACACCACTCCCAACATCTCATGCCACAAAATAAATCAAGAATAATTACAAGTTATTCAATTTTAATGTTTACTAAAATAGATTAAGGAAGTAATATAAGAAATTTAAGTAATTTATTAAGTAAACTACTATTGTACTTCTAACAAAGGCATGCATTATAACCATTAGTCATTGCAGCAAAATATATAGAAACGTCATGTTTAAAAGCAATGTAGGCAGGTAGTGTTTGTATTTGGTGTTTGGCAGTTGCAAGCTCATTTTCTATCTTCACAACATTATCCTCCATATATGATAAAGTTGCATTAGATGAAGCAAAATTCATATCACTTAAATCTTGTAGTGGATCGCTTAAACTCAATGGTATAAGACCCATATAATCTATCAAATATGACAAAACTAGATCCTTTGGAGATATATTTGATGAATCTTCTGTAAGGTTCTGGATTCCGTAATTTTTCTGTAGCTTCAAAAAGAATTTTATTATTAAATATAAGAGATGTATTACAAGACTTACTATTAAGCATTCCTATCTTAGTTAATATGTCAAGAGCATGTTTCCTTTGATATAAGTGAATTCCTTTATTGGATCTAGCAACTTCCAATCCTAAAAAGTATGTGAGGTCTCCAAGATTTCTGATCTTAAGAAGTTATTTAGTAAGTCTTTAATCCTTTCAATTCTGATAAGTAGTCTCCTATAAGGATAATGTTATCTATATATACAAGAAGGGACAAGAAGGACACTGAAAGTACTTGAAATTTTTTTAGTAAAATGAGAATAATCTGATTTTGATTGAATGAAACCAATAAAGATAAGAAATGAGGAGAGTTTAACAAATCATTGCCTACTTGCTTGCTTTAACCCATTTAAGGATTTAGTAAGTCTACAAACTTGATTTGACTTTTTTATATTGAATCCTAGAGGGATGTCATGTATACTTCCTCATTTAAGTCCCCATGTAAGAAATCATTATCAACGTCCAGTTAATGTGTAAGTACTCGTTTTTAATGGTTGCGGTTGCTAAATGAATTTTCATAGTGGTTAGTTTAGCAATAGAAGAAAAAGTGTCTAGATAATCAACTCTTTCCAATTGTGTATAACCCTTTGCAAAGAGTTTTATATCTTTCAATTGATCCATCTCCTTTGTACTTTATTTTATAAACCCGTTTATATCCAATAGTTGTTTTTCCTGGTGGCAAATTTATAAGGTACCATGTTTTATTTTCTTGGCTTTAATTTATTTTATAAACCCATTTATATCCAATAGTTGTTTTTCTTGGTGGCAAATTTATAAGGTACGATGTTTTATTTTCTTGGCTTTAATTTCCCTTTCCATAGTAGTAATCCAGTTGTGATTTCTACAAGCTTGCTCAAATTTTTGTGCTTTAGTGTTGGATGATATGGCCAAAGTATACCTTAGATGTTTTTCAGAGAGAGAATCATAACATAGAAGAGATGTTACTGGATAATCAGTATGAAAATAATGTTTAGATTTGAAAATGTTAACCTGATGACGCTAATTCTTTAGTTAAGTAGGAATTTCTTTTGTTCTGACAGATCTTCTGATGAATTGAGTATCACTATCAATCAATTGATTTTGCTGTTTTTCTTCATTTTCGTAGTAACATGTGCCTTGTCCTTCTTGTGCTTTTTCATTATACTCAACATTTCTTGTCTCTTGGTTAATTTAGTGTTCTTCCTGATTTTCATTGTGATCAGTATCTTGTCCTTATTTTGCTTCTTCAATGTGATCAGTATTTATTGTCTCTTGGTCATTGTTGTCAGTGTTACTAATGTATACCCTATTATCATTATTTTCTAAGGTCTCAAAGTAAAAACTTAAAACTATTTTGAATAAAATTCTTTGTTTGTTCTTGATTATTCGAGATCTTGTAAGGAAAAATATTCTCATAAAAAATAGCATTCCTGTCAATGAATATTTCTCCATTATTAGTAACCAAAATATGACCTTCATAATTCCTGCCTTATATCCGAGAAAAATGTATTTTCTAACTAGAGGTTCAAGTTTTGTCCTATTATTTTCAAGGGTAGAAGCAAAATAGAGAGCACCAAAGACTTTCAAATCAAGATAAGTATGAGGTAAGTTGTATAATAGTTTCATAGGAGGATTTGTATCTATTAACCGTAGAAGATAATCTATTTATGAGATAAATGATGAGTAACAACATAAGACCAATATGCTTTAAGTAAACTGGATTAAAAAAGAAGGTTACAAGTAAAATTGAGAATGTGTTGATACTTTTTCTTAACAACAAAGTTTTATTGAGAAGTTTCAACACAAGATCTTTGATATAAAATACCAAACTTGTCATACAGATTATTAGATATAAATTATTTTCCAATATCAGATCGAATTACTTTGATATTTTGATTGATATTTTGATTGAATTGATTTTTAATATACATGACAAAATTGTTTAATAAGATTATGTTTCAGATTTAGTCCTCACAAGGTATATCCAAGTATGCCTTATGTAATCATCTACTATAGTCCAAAAATATATATGTTCATGAATAGAAAGAATACTAATAGGATCCCATTTGTCAACATGAATCAGACTAAAAGCATTCATAGAAATAGAAACCCCATTACTATGGGGAAAAGGGAGTTTATGTTGTTTAGAGAAATGACAGATATCACAAATAGTTTCTAAAGTAGAATGTACATACGAAAAGCTCTTGCAGACTTGTTAAAAAAATTTGTGACCAGGATGTCCTAATTTAGAGTGTCAATATCCACATTCAATTCTTTACAATTAAGAACAGTATTAACAAAATAGTTATTCTCTTTAAAGTTAGAGTTGAGTTCATGAATGTAATATAATCTATGGTCTAGATCAGTTTGCCCAATCATCTTGGATGAACTACTGTCTTAAATCAAAAAAATGCATAGAATAAAAGGTTAGTTTGCAATTCGTTTCTTCAATTAGTTTTTGGACAAAAATAATATTGAAAGAGAAATCTAGAATATTCAGGACATTAAAGATAATAAGATCCTTTAAAAATTGAACAATTCCAACATGATAAGCAATGACATTAGAACCATTAAGGATATGAACATTAACAAGTTTAATTTTATGAAAAGTGATAAAATGATTTTGAATGTATGAAACATTATTAATGGCACTAGTGTTAAGGATTCAAGAAGTTTTACCCTTTGATTGTGTTTCTGGATCATTATACCTTTGTATTTGATTGATGTGATTTGAAGAGTTAGATGTTTCCAGAAGCTGTAGAAGTTTCTGGATTTGATCAGCATTGAAAGGATTTTGTTCTTGTTTGTCTACTTGATCTTGAATAGAATCATTTCCTAGAATTTGATTGCAGACTTTGTCATTGTTTGTAGAAGATTGTTCTCCTTTTTGCTTGTACCATGGAGGGAATGCATGTTTAGAGTAGCATTCATCCACAATGTGGTTCAGTTTGTGATAGTAAAAACATTGTTTTCCTTGATTGTTAAATATGCCCCTGCCTCTGCCTTGTTCCTGACCTCTGCTTTGTTTCTGGCTTCTGCCTTGTTCCTGACCATGCCTTCCAGTTCCTCTACCCTGTTTGTTTCCAAGAACTTGTTCTTGGGTTTTCCAAGTATTGTGTTTGTTAGTAAAACTGCTAAGAAGAATTTTATTTTCAATGAGAGCACCAATAACTCCAGTATTCTGTCTTTACTGTTGAATCACTAGGGAGAATAAAAGATAATTTATTGATATTAGGGAGGAGTTCAATCAATAAAATATGGGTTTTAACAGTGTTGTAATTTTCTCCAAGACCCTTTAAAAAATACTTTACATACTCAGAATCTCTATACTGAACATAGATTTTCGATAGGGCTCAATTACATGGTTTATCATAAATGCATTTTAGTATAGGCCTCAAAGATACTAATTCTTCCCAAAGAGTTTTTAAATCAGTGAAAAATTTGAGTAAGATCCCTTTCTCCTTGTCTAATGGAGTGTACTTCTTGAACTAGTAAGTCAGAGATCCATAAATTATCACTCTTGGAAAACCTGTCTTTTAAATTTTGCCAAATAATGTTGGCCATGTCTATGTATATGATGCTCACGGCAATCTAAGATGTAAGCGTCCTTGTTATCCATGAGAAAACCATCACATTATATCTCTCCAAGGCCTCTAATAAAGGGTCATTGTTACTTGGTTTGAGAAGACTCCCATCAATAAACTTCAATTTGTTCTTAGAAAGAATAACCCTTTTTATGCTTCAACTCCAAGAGTGATATTATTTCATTTGAAAGGAGGGAAAATGAGAATCAATCCAGGATCCTCTTTAGGATGAAAGTAATAACGGCTTGTAAGATTTTGACTTTGATTAGTAATATTTTGGTTTGGAATCTCCATGAAAACCTGAAACGGATAAAAAAAAACCCAAAAAAGTTAAAGAAAACAAAAATTGGGTTAAAGAAAACGGGAGATAAGATGTGAGAAAAAAAAAACTAGAACTTTTATTTCTGAGTTCTATCCTTTTACAAAATGAGAGAACATATTTATAGGTTTTCCTATAAACGGATACGGGGTCAAACCAGTATCTTAACATTGTTCAAGTTATATATTCATCTCAAAGCATAGAACTTGTATAATAACCGGCAAAGTTATACAAGACAGACCCGTAAAGCATAGAACATACCGAACACCAATTCATACCATAAACTTAATTCAATAGCCAAACTGATGAAGTGGACTTCAAACCAATAACTTTGCCAAAGTTTATGACAAATAATATAATTAATTCTCAATCATAAGACAACTACCAAAGCATACATACATTCAAATGATAAAGCCAATCATTATAAGCAGACAATGAAAAAGTAGCATAGCTTAAGCATTTAACCTCTTGGAATTTTCCAGAGTATCTGCAAATTTTAGTTTCTACCCAATGTATATGCAAAATTCATTACTACTTGCAAGCTTTTGACACAGAAAAAACATCACTATAACAACACAACACCAACCTTTCTTACTTTACAAACACAACAATGAGAATCAATTAATGACCATCAACCACATCATATCATATATATATTTAACAAGTCAATGAACCAGCAGACCATATATTTTCAAATTCTTATTCCAATTTCTCCACACTCTATTTGGTTTCTTGTTGGGTTCTACTATTGATTCCATAATTCTACCAACGTATTTTATAACATTTAAACAACTCACTAGAACAAAGTCAAGAAAAGGGATTCGAAATAAGGTTATTTATAATATCCTAACTTTATTACCTATTCATTTAAAATTTGTTTTGCAACATAATTTATTTGAAGATTAATCTGAATTAGGAAATTTTGTTTATTTTTCTTATCCGCATTCTCTCGTCATTCCTGTTTGTTGAAATATCCTATTATCGTTGTCTTCTTTGTGCTCTTTAAACCACATAGAGATTATCCCTTATTTTTGTTGGGAACAACGGGGAATTTACCACATACACATATCTTCACATTGGTAAGATATTGTCCACTTTGGGCTTAAGCCCTCATGGTTTTGCTCTTGGGCACCTCCCAAAAGGCCTCTTACCAATGAAG
>Ga0209489_105972_pt1 | contig 20211 bp, 19 predicted proteins | sample SiratrowhiteBW_FD_187527 | JGI IMG/M metagenome (GOLD analysis project Ga0209489, IMG submission 187527) | Root nodule microbial communities of legume samples collected from California, USA - Siratro white BW (SPAdes) (version 2) | ecosystem: Host-associated > Plants > Roots > Nodule | place...
CGTCAACCAGGGCCTTGACCTTATGATAGCCGAAGCCGGCGCAGCGATCGCCTGCCATATAACAGCGGACCACCCCTTCGCTCAGGCGTGGCTGGAACGGCTGATCGATCACAGGACCGTCTTCGAAATACTCGATGCACCGCTTAAGAAACTCGTCCAATGCGATGTCCTCCGATCCTTCCTTGGTGGCATCAAGCACGCGTATCATCAGCCCGTCGGGTGGACTTGCCAGCGCCTCGACTTTCCAGACACCCTGGCCGCCATTACCGCGGTTGCGCTTGATCACGCGCGGACCTGCGGCGAGTCGCAAGGGCAATTCCACACTCATCTGCTCGAGCGTTCGATAGAGGGCCGTGTCACAGCCCCAGCTCATCATGCGGGTGCGATGGAGCACCTCTTTGGTGCCCATTTTGAGGATGACATCGGGATGGGCGCTCACCCAGACGCCGCGCGCCGCGACCTCGCGCAGCAGCGCGTCAAGATTGGCGCGGTTGCGCCCCTCGTGAATCGGATTGACCCAGACGAGCACGCCATCGAACGTGGCGAGCTGTGTTCGGACGGCGTCGAGGACATCGTCCTCATAGACCACCGGTTCCGCATCAACGCCGACATCGGCGAGCGCCGCGAATACGGCACTGAACCGGCTGGTCTCTGGCGAGGCACTGCGGCGCGCCGCTTCATCTCCGCGCCACAGGATGGCGATGCGGCCGAGGCAAGCTGTGGGTTCAAGCATGGAAAGCGGCTCCTGATTCATTGATCCATATGATTGTGTGTTGGTTCTGCACAGGACAAGGGCTAGGCCAGCGCGACGCTAGACGACTAGGACCGCGCCCGAAGCCAACAGCAGCACCAATACAATCTTGCGGAATGCGGCCTCGCTGACACGGCCGAACAACTTGAGACCAAGCCAAGTGCCGGCGAACAGGGCCGGCAGTCCGATCAGAAAGAGCTTGATCGTCTCCGCGCTCAACGCACCTTTGGCGCCGATCCAAAGCGCACTCAGTAGGAACGTCGCCACCGCAACGGGTTGAAACACCGCACGCTGCACATCCTTGGGCCACCCGCGCAGTCCGCACCAGATTGTGACGAGGATTCCGGCGAGCCCAGTAATGCCGCCCAGCGCCCCGTTGAGGAATCCGACAACGGCATCGACTGCGGTGCCCGGCGATTTCAAGGGCTCGATCGCAGGACGAAACAGGGCATAAAGGCTATAGAGAACGAGAAACACGCCGACACCCGCGCGGACGTGGCCAGGATCGCCCCAGGTCAACATTGTTACCCCAACCGGCACGCCGGGTGCTGCACCAAGGATGAACGGCCAGAGCCGTCTCCAGTCCAGAGCACCACGTAATTTCCATACGGAGTATCCCTGCACGATCAGCCCAAAGGCGATGATCAAGCTGGCGGTTTGCACGGGAGTAAGGATGTAGAGCCAGATCGAGGCGGCGATCAGGCCAAATGCAAACCCGGAAAGGCCGGCAACGAGCGCACCGGCGAAGGTCGCAACGATGAAAAGCGGAAGTTCAAAAGACATCCCATCCATGTGTTCGCTCCAAAACAAAGCGAACAGCTCTTGCATGGGATGACCCACTTGACGGGGAGGCTGCTACATCCCCAGAGGCACACTAGTCCGAACGCCGAGAAAGCTCAATTGACGTTTTCAATGTGCGCGGTGAGCGACCTTTTGTCCCTGAAGGGTCGATTAGTTGATCTGCCTACAAGATGGCATCAAAGAGCAACGCTCGACATATCCCCTCAGGGGGGATAGGATATGTGCATGGCGAAAGAACACGTTCACGAAAGTCATCCGGAGATCGTCAAGCGGCTGAAGCGCGCCGAGGGGCACCTCCACAGGGTCATCGAGATGTTCGGCGAGGGGCGCGGCTGTCTCGATCTCGCTCAGCAGCTTCATGCGGTTGAGAAGGCCATCGGCGAGGCGAAGAGGGCGCTCATCCACGATCACGTGGACAATTGCCTCGACGCGGCAGCGAACGGCGGCTCGTCGAAATCCACGAAGACCGTGCTCGCCGAATTCAAGGCGATCTCGCGTTACCTCTGAGCGGCGGCGCGCCGCGCCGGTATTGAAGAGAAACGTATGTCCTTCCGACCGTTTATCCTGGTCGCGGTGTTCGCAGCGGGCGTCGCATCTGCCCTTTGGGCACCAGGCATGCCGGCCCTGCGGAAAGCCGTGGGAGTTGCCGCCGAGCAGCCGCGGCAGGAGGCCAAAACACCCGAGGCCGAACGTCAGCCTGTCGTCCGGATGGACGACGAGCGAATTGCTCTCGCCAAAATCGAGCAGGTGCAGGTGGGACCGGGCAGCATCGCCAGGCGACTTTTGGTGCCCGGAACCGTTGCTCCAGACGCGGACCGGGTTGCGCACGTCTCGGTGAAGCTGTCCGGCACCGTTGCCGCGCTTCGCAAGAACATCGGCGATATCGTCGCACAGGGCGAAATTCTGGCTTCGCTTGAGAGCCGCGAAGTTGCGGACGCCAAGAGCGAATATCTGGCCGCTCGACTTGCGAACGAACTGCAACAAGATCTCGCAGGACGAGACAAGCTATTGTGGGAAGGCCGCGCAGCGCCGGAGCTGCAATATATTCGTTCCCGCAATGCGGCAGCGCAGACCGCCATGCGCCTGGACATCGCCCGCCAAAAGCTGCTGGCGTTGGGCGTGCAGGAAAATGAAATTGCGGGGCTGCCGCAGGCGCCAGAAATCTCGCTGCGGAGCCAAAACGTTCGCGCGCCGATCTCGGGCCGGGTTGCCGCGCGCAGAGTCGAGCTCGGAACGGCAGTCGGCCGCGACAATCTTGAAACCGAGCTCTTTGTCATTGTCGATCTGAGCCGCGTATGGGTCGAACTGGCTGTCTCGTCCAGCGACCTGCCATTGGTGAAAGAGGGCCAAACTGTCCGGATCACGGGGCGGGGAATGCCGGAAACCGCTTTTGGCAAAATCGTGTTCGTGTCGCCGCTGCTTGAGAAGGAGACCCGCAGCGCGCGCGTCGTCGCGGCGCTGGACAATCCGGACGGTCGCTGGCGGCCAGGGTCCTTCGTTACTGCGGCGATTGCGCTGAATGATCACCGGGCAGATGTCGTGGTACCGATCGGCGCGCTTCAGACGGTGAATGGACGGAGGGTGGTCTTCATTCGCAGCAAGGATGGGTTCGAAGTGCGCGGCGTGATGCCCGGCGAGCGCGACGGTGAGGTCATTGAGATCGCCTCTGGTCTTGCTGCTGGTGAGACCATCGCCGTGTCGAACACGTTCTCGCTGAAGGCAGAGCTGTCCAAGCCCCGCGACGAGGACTGAGCAATGATCGCCTGGATTGTCGACTTCTCAGTTCGTCGGCGCTGGCTCGTGGTGCTGGTGACGCTGGTTGCCGCCGGCGCCGGCTTCTGGTCGATGACGAAACTGCCGATCGATGCCGTCCCCGACGTCACGAACGTGCAGGTCCAGGTCAACGCGACCGCCCCGGCCTTGACGCCAGCCGAAATCGAAAAGCAGGTGACAGTCGCGCTCGAGACGGCGCTGGCGGGCACGCCAGGCCTGGAATCGACGCGATCCTTCTCGCGCAACGGCTTTGCGCAGATCACGGCCGTATTCGCCGATCGCACCGATATCTACTTCGCGCGTCAGCAGGTTTCCGAACGGCTGAACGAAGCGAAAAGCAATCTTCCTCCCGCTGTCGACGTTCGCATGGGGCCGATCTCCACCGGCCTTGGTGAGATCTACTGGTGGGCGGTCGAGTATGCCAAGCCGGGCGAGATGGGACCAATCGAGGACGGCAAGCCCGGGTGGCAGAGCGATGGCAGCTATCTCACGCCCGAAGGCGAGCGGTTGACGGATGACTTTCAGCGTACCGTCTATCTCCGTACGGTGCAGGACTGGATCATCCGCCCGCAAATGAAGACAGTGCCCGGCGTGGCCGGAGCGGATGCGATCGGCGGGTTCGTTAAACAGTTTCAGGCGCACCCCGATCCGCTCAGGCTGAACGCCTATGGGCTATCGTTCGGCCAGGTGATCGCCGCGATCGAGGCCAACAATGTTAGCCGCGGCGCCAACTTCATCGAGCAGAACGGCGAGGGCGTCGTGGTCCGCGCCAGCGGCCGGGTCGAGAATCTCGAGGACATCAGGCAGATTGTCGTGACGACGCGGGGAGGAATTCCCGTGCGCATCCAGGACCTCGCCGATGTCGAGATCGGGCGCGAGCTGCGGACCGGCAGTGCCAGCGTCGATGGGCAAGAAGTCGTGCTCGGAACAGCGCTTATGCTGATCGGTGGCAATAGCCGCACGGTGGCAGCCGCTGCCGACGCCAAGATCAAGCAGATTAGCCGCACGCTGCCGCCGGGCATCAAGGCGCGGACCGTGCTTAATCGCACGCAGTTGGTTGACGCCACCATTCGGACTGTTGCAACCAACCTCGCCGAAGGTGCGCTGCTGGTGATCGCAGTGCTCTTCCTGATGCTCGGCAATTTCCGTGCGGCGCTGATTACCGCTGGCGTCATCCCAGTCACGATGCTGTTGACGGTAACAGGCATGTTGGGGACCAAGCTCAGCGCGAACCTGATGAGCCTTGGCGCGCTCGACTTCGGCCTGATCGTCGATGGTGCCGTCATCATCACGGAGAACAGTCTGCGCCATCTGGCAGAACGCCAGCGCGAGCTCGGCCGGACCCTTAGGCCTGCCGAACGCCTCAACACCGTGACGGTATCGGCAATCGAGATGATCAGACCCACGGTCTACGGCCAGCTCATCATCATCCTGGTCTATGTGCCGCTACTGACCTTCACTGGCGTCGAAGGCAAGACGTTCGAGCCGATGGCGTTGACTGTGATGATCGCGCTTGTTGCGGCCTTCGTTCTGTCACTGACCTTCGTGCCTGCGGCGATTGCGATCGCGATGACCAAGCCGGTGCGCGAACAGGAAAACGCAATTGTCCATTGGCTTAAGCAACTCTATGCGCCAGTCCTGGCGAAGGCAGTGGTGTCGCCGCGGCCGATCATGGCCACGGCGGTGGTTCTCTTCGTCGGTGCGGTGATCCTCTTTGGTCGACTTGGTCAAGAGTTCACGCCGACGCTTGACGAAAAGAACATCGTCATGGAGGTCAAGCGCGTGCCCAGCACGGCGCTGTCGCAGGCTCAAGCGATGCAGCTCATGATCGAGCGGACGATCAGCAAATTTCCGCAGGTCTCCTTCGTGTTCTCGCGCACGGGAACGCCCGATCTCGCTGCCGATCCGATGCCCCCGAGCGCCTCCGACACCTACATCATCGTCAAGCCGCAGAACGAATGGCCGGATCCGTCGCTGTCGAAGGACGAGCTGATACGGCAGATCGAGGCAGAAGCGACCAAGTTGCCGGGCAACAAGGTCGGCTTCTCCCAACCCATCGAAATGCGGTTCAACGAGCTGATCGCGGGCGTCCGGGAAGATCTTGCCGTCAAGGTGTTCGGCGACGATTTCAGCGAAATGCAGCGGACCGCGCAGGAGATCGCCAATGTGCTGCGTCGTATCGAGGGCGCCGAAAGTGTCAAGGTCGAGGAAACGACTGGCCTTCCATTCCTTGAAATCCGCATCGACAAGGCCGAAATCGCCCGCCGCGGCCTTAACCTCGCGACCATCCAGGACTTGATCGAGACGGCCGTTGGAGGCCGAGTGGCCGGGCTTGTCTTCGAACGCGACCGCCGCTTCCAGATTGTGGTTCGGCTCGACGACAAGCTGCGTTCCGACATTACCGCTCTGGAGGCGCTTCCAGTGCCGTTACCGCACGCCGATCCGAATACGCCGGCCCCCTCCGTTCCGCTGCGCACACTGGCATCCTTCGAGCAGGCCGAGGGGCCCAACCAGATCAGCCGCGAAAACGGCAAGCGTCGGGTGGTGACGACGGCCGAGGTTCGCGGCCGGGACATCGGTTCGCTCGTCGCCGAAGCACAGGCCAAGGTCGCAGAACAGGTCAAGCTTCCGCCTGGGACTTATCTGGCCTGGGGAGGACAGTTCGAGAACTTCTCCGTCGCGCGGCAGCGGCTGATGGTCGTGGTGCCCGGCTGCTTCCTTCTCATCTTCCTGTTGCTGTTCGGCGCCTTGGGTTCCGCGCGCGATGCGCTTCTGGTCTTCAGCGCCGTGCCGCTCGCTCTGACCGGCGGTATTGTCACGCTATGGCTGCGTGGCATGCCGTTCTCGATCTCGGCTGCGGTTGGCTTCATCGCGTTGTCGGGTGTCGCCGTCCTGAACGGGCTCGTGATGTTGAGCCAGATCCGCAAGCTGGTCGAGGACGGCGCCGAACTTCGGTCCGCGATCGAAGAGGGGGCTTTGATACGCTTCCGACCGGTGATCATGACTGCTTTGGTCGCATCGCTCGGCTTCGTCCCCATGGCGCTCGCCACGGGAACGGGTGCCGAGGTGCAGCGGCCGCTGGCCACCGTGGTGATCGGTGGATTGCTCACGGCGACGCTGCTGACCCTCGTCGTCTTACCAGCTCTCTATGCCTATTTCGCGCGAAGGCCATTGCGATTGAAGAGATCCGATCAGTTCCTCTCGCGACGCGCAGCCGAATAGACCAGAGGGCCTATCGAGCTTTCAGTCCTTGCCAACCGAACCTATCGCGATGACAACGGCAATACTACTGTTCTTCAGTCTCGCTCCCGGATATGCGGAGGAGTCCGGGTTATGCCGCATGTTGCCGCTACAGAGAGCTGTGAGCGGGAACCCGATCAAGCTGAAGTGAACAAACCGCCAAGTTGGCGAGCCTCGCTTCCGCTGGTTCCTAATTGACAAGCAATTCCGCTTTGGCAAGGTCGCCGCTATGGGGACGGCGATCTCCCCATGAGGCGACATGCCCAAGCATCGCGTCCGGATTTCTGAGAAGGACGCTGCATGTCAACCGTCAACGACGGGTTTTCGCCAGACCGTTCAGCGCCTTTGCTGGGCGTGAGAAACCTGACCAAGCGCTATGGAAGCGATGGCACCGCGATCGACGGTGTGACGTTCTCTGCTGTTGCGGGCGAAATCCTCGGCATCATCGGTCCAAATGGCGCCGGCAAGACGACGTTGCTGGAAGCCGTTGCCGGACTTCTACCGGTGAATTCAGGCGACGTCTTTTGGCGCGGAGAGCCGCTGCACGTGGGCCGTCGACGCGACGTCCTGTTCTACCTGCCTGATGGCGTCCGTCCGTACCAGGACCAATCGGCCCTGCAGGTCGTGTGGTTTGTCGGCAGCGTCTTTCGACGGTCAGAAGCAGACATCAAGTCGACCATCGAAGCGCTCGGGTTACAGCCGGTGCTTCAAAAGCGCGTCCACGCTCTGTCAAAGGGCTATGCCCGACGGCTGATGTTGACCATCGGACTGCTCGCGCCGCATGACCTGTTACTGATGGACGAACCATTTGACGGATTTGACCTGCGGCAAACGCGCCACGTCATGGGTCTATTGCGTGACCAGACGGCGCGCGGACGCACGCTGATCCTCTCCATCCATCAATTGCCGGACGCGGAACGGGTCTGTGACCGTTTCATCCTACTCTCGGCAGGGCAGGTGCGCGGATCTGGAGGACTTGCTCAATTGCGTGCGCAGACTGGACTGCCGAACGGCTCACTGGAGGATATCTTCCTTGCACTCACGTGAGGCATACCTGCGGCCGACCGCACCGATCGTTCCGCTGCTCGCAAAGGAGCTCCGCGAGGTCACGGCCGGGCGGGCACTTTGGACCATGTTGCTGCTGGTCTGTCCGCTCGTCGGATACTCTTTCGTCCAGGCAGTCTCGCTCTACAGCGAGTCAAGCGCCGCGGCACTCCAGTCACCAGTCCTGGCGAGGAACCTGTCTCCCCTCGATGGAATCCTCGTTCCGACATTCGGCTCATTCTATGTGGCCGTGACGTTGCTGTTCCCTTTCGTGGCGATCCGCGTGCTGGGCCAGGAGAAGGAAAGTGGCGCGTTGCGCCTGCTGGTCCAATTGCCGTACCGACCCTCGACGCTGATCGCCGCAAAATTCTGCGCCGTGCTGGCAGCCTGGTTCATGGTTAGCATTCCTGCGCTTTCCGCGCTGGCCGTGTGGGCTATATTGGGTGGCCATCTGGCTGCGCCCGAGACGCTGAATCTTATATTGGGTCATTTGCTCTACGGTCTGCTGGCCGGCGCCATTGGGCTGCTCGCCGCGGTTATCGCCGACAATTCGGCTACTGCAGCCATCATCGCGCTCGCCGTCACGATAGGATCATGGGTGTTCGATTTCACGCTCGCGGGCCGCTCTGGTCTGTCGGCCTGGCTTTTGCAATTGTCGCTAACCCAAACGCTGCGTCCCTTTGAGCAGGGGCTTCTTTCGGCCGGCCTCGTGCTAGGCATAGCGGCCGTCATTGGCGGGCTCGCTGCGCTGACAGTTGTCTGGCTCCCTCCCGGTACATCGGTGCGGACGAAAGTCATTCGCTCTGTGTCTTGTGTGCTTGTGATTGCCGTTGCGCTCACCGTCGCGGCGCAGATCAGGGCATCCGGGGATCTCAGCGAGGATCGTCGCAACTCCTTTTCGTCTGCAGATGAACGTTTGCTCGCATCGCTTCGGCGGCCCTTGGTCATCAAGGTCAATCTCGCTGCCGAGGACCCCCGCTATATCGATCTTCGACGCAACGTCCTCGCGAAGCTCAAGCGCGCCATGCCTGACGTCACCGTTGTTCTCGCAAGCGAGCGGTCGAGCGTTGCCAATCCATCAGACGCCTATGGTCAGATCGAATATGTCTACGGTGATCGAACCGACGTAAGCCGCTCCACCAGTTCGCGGGAGATACTGCCGCTATTATATGCGCTTGCGGGCACGCAGCCGCCGGCGCCTAGCGTCGGCGAAGAGTACCCCGGTTATCCCCTGGTCGTCAGCGCAGACGCGGTGCTGCTGTGGTTCTTCGGCGGATTGCCGCTCCTGATCGTGCTCGCGTGGCAACGGATTCGCCGGCTCCCTCCAGACAAAGGCTCTCTCGTTCATCAAGGAGTTAAGCCATGAGATCCTGCAAGAAACTCGGAATGATCATCCTCGCGGCAATCGGCTTTGCGGTGCCGGCATTGCCCTGTTTAGCCGCGGAGCCAATCAAGATTGACCTCTCGAATGAAACCGTCGGTGGGGAACCAAAGTCGCTGGTGCCAGTGGTGGGCTTCTGGAGGATCGAGCAGGACGGCGGCAAGAAGGTGCTCACTGTCGATGGTCGGCAGTGGAAGGAGGGGCAATCGTCGGCAGGTATCGCCGAGAAGGCACGGGCTCTCTACGGTGAACGCTACGCTGAGTTTCTCGATCGCGTGCAGGCCTACGCCTACTATCCCTACGCGGTCGCGCCAAAAATCGAAAATTTCAGCGATGGCGAGATTTCGGTGCGCTTTGAAGGGTTGTCCGGTCGTATCGACCAGGGTGCCGGCATCCTATTCAATCTCAAGCCAAACGGGGACTACCTGACAGTCCGCGCGAACTGTCTGGAGAATAACATCGTGCTGTGGAAGTTCGAGAACGGCAAGCGCTCTTCCGTCAAATGGGTACGCAATACGCCGACCGCGACACGGCAGTGGCATGACCTCAAGGTCCGCGTCAAAGGCACGACGGTGGAAGGCTATCTCGATGGCAAGCTCTATCTGGAGCACACGCTGACCCAACCGGTCTCGGGCCGGATCGGGCTCTGGTCGAAGGCCGATAGCCACATGTATTTCGCGGACTACACAGTAGCCGCCGGCGGCAACTGAAAGGATGACAGCGGGGAGATTCGTCAGAAAAGGAGATGGATGAACAGGAAATGGATTCTGGCAGGCAGCGGCGCGCTGTTCGGGGCGGGCTGGTTTCGCGTGCGCCCCCTCCGCGCGACGTTGAGGCGTTGCGTCCGCAGCTCCCCTGCGAGCGATTCCGCTGCTTCGAAATGAATGTTTATCGGCATTGACAAGTTGTCGCAGCCGGCTCTATTTCTTAGGTATGGGGAAGCGATCTCCCCATGAGGCGACATGCCCAAGAATCGCGTCCGATTTCACCAAGGGCGCATCATGTCTGCCGTTATCCCAATCACATCCAACAAATTCCCAGATCTTACTAGCGCGCTGCCGCCGGTTGGCACTCTGTGCGCCCGGATGCCACCCAGGCCATGCGTCGGGAGGTTGCCATGACCTATGTCGTGAAGCCGTTGTCCTGCGACCCGAGCCGCATCCGTGGGATGTCGGAGCGGATGATTATCAGCCATTACGAGAACAACTATGGCGGCGCGGTCAAACGGTTGAATCTGATCGACGAAAAGCTTGCTGAACTCGACTACGCGAGCGCGCCGGGCTTCCTGATCAATGGGTTGAAGCGCGAGCAGCTTATCGCGACCAACTCGATGATCCTGCATGAAGTGTTCTTTGATGGTCTTGGCGATGAGAGCGAACCGGGCGCAAATCTGAAGGAAGACCTTGCTCGCGACTTCGGTTCGTATGACCGGTGGCGGGCCGAATTCATTGCCATGGGCAAGGCACTTGGCGGTGGCTCCGGGTGGGTGCTGCTGACTTGGTCACCCCGCGACCGCAAGCTCGTGAACCAGTGGGCGTCGGATCACTGCCACACGCTGGCCGGTGGCACGCCGATACTCGCGCTCGATATGTACGAACACTCGTACCACATCGACTACGGCGCCAAGGCCGCGAACTACGTGGACGTGTTCATGGCGGCGATTAATTGGCCGGCCGTGCAACGTGCTTTTGACGGGATACAGAAATGAGGCACGGCCTACGATGCGTTCGGTGGATTCTCTGTTCGGCCGCGCTGGCTTTCATAGCTGACGCTCGCGCCGAAGATCAGTTCAAGATGCTGGACGGAAAGCAAATCCGCGCTCGCGTTGTTGGTCAGGACATCACGGATGGGGCCCATTGGTCCATGTATCTCCGGCCGGATGGCGCTCTCGTCGGTTCAGAATCGGGAAGTTCTTGGACCGGGACCTGGAAAATTCGAGATGACAAGCTGTGCACGACGATGCCAAGCAGCCCATCGCTCTTGTGCAATGAAGTCTGGATGTCAGGGGCGTACATCAGGATGCGCGCCAACAAGGATGAGGAGACATTCGACGCAAGGGTTATGGCGCACCAAGCCAAGCAATGAACAGTGCGGACTCGCGATGCTCTGAAGCTGGCAAAGGGCCTTCGAGCTGCCTTAGACATGACGGCCAGCACCAAGAAGTCGCAGAACTGATCGATCCCATCGGCCAGACGGTTGGCCCACGTGATCGTGCCCTCAGGAAAGGAAGATCGAATGCGAAATGTGCCTCTTATACTGTCTATATTGGCTGGTCTCTTTGCGCTGAACGCGACGGCGCAGGCTCAAACATCCTGCAAGGTATGCGCGGAGCAGCAAAAGGCGTGCATGAAGAACTACGCCGGACCGGCCTGCAAAACCGAGTACCAAATGTGCCTCAAGGCCTGCAAGAAGTGAACGAGGCTTAAGTTGCGCAGCTTACATACAAGGAGCTTCATCGCGGTACTTGCCGGCATTGGGAGCCTCGTTGCTCTAGATGCCGGATTTGTTGCCGCGGAAAATCTCAAGAAATTATCTGGCGCGCAAATACGAGCAAAATTGTCGGGCAAGGAAGTGACCGACGAGGTCCATTATCGTGATGTCTACGAACACGACGGGACCCTCCGAAGCTATTCGATGGGCAGCAAGAAGCGCGGCAAGTGGACCATTCAAGGGGATGACCTTTGCATCGATCTTCCGGAGCCCGACGGCGGCTGTTTCGAGGTGACCGCGGCGGGAAAGAACGTCGTCCTGACGCCGAAAGGGCTTGGCTCGCCGTCGGACGGGATAGTCCAGGCGATCTCCGATCCGAAGTAGTGGTCACCAATAGCCGATTTCTTCGAAGGATTTGAAATGACAACAACCACTATCCCCGAGCGTGGCCGTATGGCGGAGCTTACACTCCACTTCCTACGTCTCGGCTTTCTTGGCTTCGGCGGTCCGGTTGCGCTCGGCATCGTGGAAATGCCAACGTGCAGGGGGGCATCGTATCTCTCGCGGTGCTCTTCCGCTGGAAGGTAAGCAATCCCGCGCTGATTGCGGCAACTGCAGTCGTTGGGCTTATCGCCCATCCGCTGCTGCAACCTGCGTGGTTGATGGTGAAATAGCAGTTTCTGCAAAGGGCAAGGGGGCACCTCGATCAATGTAAGGCAAAGTGGAACTAACAGGCAGCCATGTCTTTACACTCTGAGACAATCTGACCGACAGGTGCGAATCGAATGGCAAGCGCAAAGGATTGAAGCGGTAGGCAGCCGCCCGGACAAAACTAAGTTCGCTCTGCGGTACACAACCTCTCGCATTGAGCCGTGAGTGCGCTCGGATGGCGAAGAATGGACAACAACAGAGCTTAAGACGGGAGCTCGGGCCGATAACGGCAACCCTCTTCACCGCCGGCATGATGGTTGGCATCGGTATCTTTGCCACGATCGGTGCTGCCACGGCAGCCGCAGGGAGCGGTATCCCGATTGCCATACTCCTCGGTGGCAGCGTTGCCCTTGCCACCGGTATCAGCGCCACACAATTGGGTGTGAACAATCCGACTGAAGGGGGCGCTTTCACATGGGCGCGCGATGTCCACCAGCCTACGCTTGGCTTCATCGCAGGCTGCGGGTATCTCGGGAAGAACCTCATCTCGATGAGTGTGATCGCGCTTGCCTTCGCCACCTACCTGGGACAGGTCATTCCGGGGATTCCTGTTCACTTCGTCGCGGCTGCTGGGGTGGTGGCCATCACCATTCTGAACCTCTTTGGAATCCAGCTGACGTCGCGGGTGCTGATCAGCCTTCTGCTGTTGGTCATCGCTGTGCTCTCGATATACGGAGCATTCTCGCTCCACGCGATCGAGCAGGGCCATTTTGTACCCGTCTTAGGTGCTAATGGGCTTATGGGCATCGCCAGTGGCGCAGCTATCTTTTTTTGGACCTGGGATGGCTTTATGCGGATGGCCATCATGGCCGGGGAGGTTAAGGAACCGCGTCGCACCATTCCTGTCGCCATCATAGGAGGTGTAACAATCGCGGCAGTCATGTTTGTCGGCGCGGCAGCAGTCACTCTCGGCGTGCTCGGGGCAGATGAGGTCGGCGCGCAGGATACCCCTCTGCTTGGTGCCGCCTTGAAGGCAATCGGCCCGTGGGGCAAATGGGTCATCCTGGCGGGCGCGATCGTCGCTGCGCTTGCGGAGATCCTGGGCGATATGCTGAGTGCTTCGCGTGTCGTTCTGCCGATGGCAGAGGCCCACGAGCTCCCGAGCTGGCTGGGCAAAATTCACCAGCGTTCACGGACGCCTCGTCGTGCAGTCATCGGCCTTGGCCTGCTCAGTGCAAGCGCCGCTCTCATCTTTGATCTTCGGCCACTCATCGAAGTTGGTGGCTCCTTTATGCTCGTCTGGTATTTCATCACGCACTATGCTGCGCTGAATCTGCCGGTCCGCAAGCGCCACTATCCGGCGATCTTTTCCTGGTACGGGATCATGGGCTGCATCGGATTGACCATCGCAATGCCTCGCGTCGCGGTCCTCGTTGCAGTAGGAACGCTGACCATATTAACGCTGGCCCGTCTGGCGCTTCATCGTCTGCACCCGCAATGGCGGTCTGCCTGACGCGTCGTCGGCTGAGACGCAAGGTGCTTACGCCAGTTGGCGCAGGGCTCGCGCGGCCGTCGTGTACCTGAGCAGCGGACCTTCCTCCGGATCATCACCTTGGAAATGAATCGCTGCGCCAGCCGGGATTCTGCGTGGCTTTCCGTAGTGCTTCACGGAAGCGGTCTCGACCACTTGTAAACGGGAGTCCTCTGCGAACGCGGTCAGAGCGGCGAGTTCGGCAGTGCTCGCGCCGCCCGAGCGCCAGGACGCCTCGAACACTCCAGATCGCCATTTTCCGGTTCCATCAATGCCTTGTCCAACATCATAATTTCGGCGTGAGGCCAGGAAGCCCCGATATCTGGCGGCGTTCCGATCGTATATTCGAGCTTGATCTACAGCCAGCCTCGCCTCCATCTCCATGGGAAGACTTTCGAGCGCCGACCAGTCGCCGCGAACGCAAATGATGTGCGAGCCGCCATAGACCCGAAGTCCATGATTATTGGTAACCGACCGTTGCGTGCCGTGATAGGCGATCGACCGGTCGCCGATCATCGTGCAACCGACGCTTCGGGTTACGACTTGACGCAGGTTGACCTCGAGCGACAGGCCGTGAGATGCCAGCTTATCTGTCGGGAATTTCTCCAGGTAAGCTTCCAGTTCATCAATGTTCGTGATGACCGTCTGTCCATGACCTCCGTCGCCCAGCGGCTCCTTCACGCGAACCGGCCCTAGCGCCAATAGCCGCTTGACCGCCAGCCTTGCACCGCCGACGTCAAATGCGGTGTAGCCCGGCAGAACCGCATCACGGACACCGTCTCCGAAGGCAAATGACCAGCCGCGCGGCCGGGCCGCGTGCTTTGCGACAAGGGGATGCGTGATGGCCTTCGTCTTGACGAAGGAATATGGCACCACGGCGCCGTAGAGCTGATGCGGAGACTGAATTCCGAGATCTCGCGCCTCGTCGAGCATGAGCGTGTCGCTGGGAACGAAGAAAAGACCAGCGGCCACATGCGTCTTCGGGCCGTATTCGCCTACAAATCGACAGCCTTTAAGGCGCGCGATGCTCTCAGCCACCACGGAAAGCGTGACCTTCTCGTGGGTGTACATCGGCGCGCCCAGACGAGGGAAGAGGCAGGCGACCGCGCAGATTCCGTGCTGTTCGCGCGCAATCTCACGAACCGCGGATGGCCGCGTTTGGCGCGATCGATGCTGAAGCAGATGAGGGAATGTGGGTCGGTCCATGCGCAACCACCTCGACAACCGAGCATTGGCCAGTGCTTGGACGGAACCGTCTGATGGGGAGACTGCACATCCCCGTTCAGATAACGTAGATCACTGCAAGATGTGCCAAGGGTAAAAGGTAATATGCTCACTGTCAGCGCGCTGAAGCGCTTGCATATCGTGGTCTCGTTCGAACTCGCGGATGGAGAATGTATTGCGCTGCAGGGCCCGTCGGGCGTCGGCAAGAGTTTGCTGCTCCGCGCCATTGCCGATCTCGATCCGAATGAGGGCTCCGTCGAGCTGGACGGGGTGTCGCGGGAAACGATGTCGGCCCCTGTTTGGCGCAGGCAGGTGACCTATGTAGCTGCCGAACCTGGCTGGTGGGCTGACACGGTGCAGGAGCACTTTACCGACTGGGATCTGGCCACTCCGTTGGTGGATCAGTTGGGGTTGCCAGCGAGTTGCGGAACCTGGCCGATCCGGAGACTTTCTACCGGCGAAAAGCAGCGCCTTGGCCTCGTACGGGCTCTGTTGCTGCATTCGCGGGTGCTTCTGTTGGACGAGCCCACGTCGGCGCTTGACGCGGCATCGACCGCATCCGTGGAAGCCCTGGTTGCCGCGCGTGTCTCGGCCGGAACAAGCGTCCTATGGAGCACTCACAACAGTGGCCAGGCTCGTCGCGTCGGATCTCGTCTGTTCATGATGGCGAGCGGCGGCCACCTCGAGGAGCACTCGCTTTGAGTTACATCCAGCTGGCTTACAGCGACCTCATATTGCCTGCGCTCCTTGTTGTCATGAATGGCGCGCTCTCGCTCGCGCTGCACCTGAAGCTTGAACGACAGCTTGCCCTTGCGAGCATGCGAATGGTGATCCAGCTCGTACTCGTTGGATATGTGCTGACGTTTCTGTTTGCCGTGGTCTCTCCGTTCTGGACGGCACTCGCCGCCTTCATCATGGTCCTGTTCGCATCGCGAGAAATCGTCGCCCGTCAGAAGCGACGGCTGGAGGGTCTTTGGACCTACGGCTTGGGGGCAGGCTGCACCTTGCTCGCCGCCGGTACCGTCACGACGTTTTCGCTGCTCTCGCAACTCCGTCCCGAGCCCTGGTATCATCCGCGCTACGCTCTGCCGCTGTTGGGAATGATCCTGGGCAACACCATGACTGGAGTGAGCTTGGGTCTGGATGTGCTCGTCAATGGCGTGGTGCGCGAACGAGCTGCGGTGGAATCCTGCCTCGCCTTGGGAGGTACCCGCTATCAGGCGCTCCTCCCGGTGATCCGCGATGCACTGCGAAGCGGCTTCATGCCGACCATCAACGGCATGGCTGCAATTGGCCTGGTCTCTCTACCAGGGATGATGACCGGCCAGATCCTCGCGGGCGTCGAGCCCGTCGATGCCGTCAAATACCAGCTATTGATCATGTTTCTGATTGCAGGCGGAACGGGTTTGGGCACGCTTGCGGCAGTCATCGGCGGCGGACGTTTGCTAACTGATCATCGACACCGATTGCGCCTGGATCGGATCGCCAGCGAAAAATTGCCGTAAGTCATTGCAAATCAATGAGATGGCGTAACACGTTCGGGATGGATTGCTCACATTCGAACAGATCGATGATGTCGTCGGCGGGGACTCGGCGGGTCTCCAGCCGAGCATGAAAATGATCCAGGGCCTGACAATCAAAGCCCCAGTGGCCGAGCGCGCTCGGTGCGTTCGACAAGACTTCATGAGCGCGCTCGCGAGCACTTTCGGCATGAAGGCCAAAGCGGGCAACCTGTCCCATGTCGTAGATTCGCGTTTGCTCCGTCGCCCGTCCCAGCAAGCTCTCATCAAGAATCAGTGCAAGCCACAGCAGAAAATACCCGTGATAGTCGATGCGATATGGAGTCATTTCGAGCGGCTTGAGTTCGAGGCGCAGGTTTTCCTTTGGATGAATAGAAATAGCCGGTGCAATGGTGCTGCGGTGATAGGTGCGCACAGATTTTCCGACCTTACCGCGCATCCGCCAAAGGTCACCGCGATATAACGGCGAGGCAACGGTGAGGGCGGTGAGGGCAGGGGCGTAATAATTCACCTTGCCATGCAGCTCGTGCAGGTCCAATCGTTCCGCCACGTCGGAGGGCACGCTGACATTGATATCCGGCCCGTACGTGGTCATTGCCTCCATGGCCCACTGCCAATGATCGTATCGCCGCTTGTTCTGCGGCCCTTCAAAATGGTCCTCAATCGGATGGAAGGAGAGGATTGCCGCACTGTATCCATGCTCGGACAGTGACCGCTGCATCCGGCCGTGAAGCGTAACGAATGCGTCGATGCACTCTTCGATTGAATTGCACACCGGAGTACGAATCTCGAGCCCCTTCGGCAACAATGCCGTGGGCACCAAATTCGGCCCGGGAAGCTGATAGCCCTCGACAACGAATGGCATTCTCTTGCGGTGAAGGGGGATGAGATCAAGTCCGTTTTGATCAAAGTCTCGGACTTCAATTGTCTCCAGAATTGCATTGAGTTCTTCAAACCGAAGTTCGGGATGCCATAGCGGACGGCACGATGCATCCACCAGAAGGAACTCCGTTTCCAAGCCAAAGTGAAAACCTGAACGGTGGCGGGTCATTTGCTCTTGGCTCTGAAGCCATCACAAACCATCGATGCCGGAGCCACTCCTGCGGAGACTGCTGTTCGATAACGGTCGTTACAGGCCGGCCTTCCGCATGCCGCGATCAACTCGTTGTGAAGGGTGAGGGTCCTCTCGGAATGCACGCACCTGCATGAGGGAATTTTCGGCACTACCCCGGTCATTCGATTAGGCCTTCGAAATTACATGGCCTGGATTACGAGGACGAGGAACCGCCATCGGAACGGCGCATTGGAGTTTTGGCAGAGTGGGAGAGGTACGATGGGAGCAAGTTCAATGTGGTGCTCTCGTTTCCGCCTGGCTGCGCTAATTGCAGCCGTTGCGGTGGTCGGCCTCGTCGCGGCGACCTTTGACGTAAGGGGTGCCACGGATGACTTGTTGGCCCAAGCGCAGCAAGTCTTCCAGCCACTGCCCAAGGATATGGCGACACCGGAGTTCCCGATCACGCCCGAGCGTGTTGAACTCGGTCGCACGTTGTTTTTTGATCCCCGCGTCTCAGTGGACGGCACCACGAGCTGCGCTCGGTGTCATCAGCCTTCCCTTTACGGAACGGATGGCTTGGCTAAACCGCACGGCGCACACGACAAGATCAATCCACGCAACGCGCCGACCATTCTCAATGCCGCCCTGCAGCTCAATGCACATTGGCGCGGCGACAGGAAGAACGTCGAGGATCAAGCGACACAGGCGTTGGTCGGCCCGACAAGCTTTGGCAACCTCGACTATGCGTCCGCAATGAACAGAATTAAGGGTATTCCCGGTTATCTGGGGATGTTCGAAAGGGCATTTCCGGGAGAAACAGATTCTGTAACGCCGGACAATTGGGGCAAGGCAATCGGCAGCTACGAGCGCGCGCTGGTCACGCCGTCTCGCTTCGACCAATATCTTTCTGGGGATGCTCGGGCCCTTTCAGCTACAGAACAGCGCGGCTTGAGAACCTTCCTCGAGACCGGCTGTACAGCCTGCCACAATGGCCCTGGTGTCGGAGGAGGCAGCTTCCAGAAATTCGGAGCTGTCGAAGATTACTGGAATGAGACGAAGAGCGCCGAGATCGACAAGGGCCGCTTCGATGTGACCCATGACGAAGCCGACATGTACGTCTTCAAAGTGCCTGTTCTGCGCAACGTGGCCGTGACGCCGCCTTACTTCCACGACGGATCGGTCAACGCGCTACCTGAAGCGGTGCGGATTATGGCGAAGGTACAGTTGGGCAAGGATCTTGCGGAGCAAGATGTCGCGGACATCGTAGCTTTCCTGGGAAGTCTAACCGGAGAGTTGCCGGATCATTTTCGCAACGCCCCAGTGCTGCCCCCCAACGCCTTCGAAGCTGTAGGGGATCAAGCAACTGGGGAGGGCCGGTGAACGTCAGCCAGACCGCGGACCAACGGTGGATTGAGCAGGTAACTGGCGGAGCTCTCACCAGCTGACGTCGCCGTCTCACGATCACTTCTCTTCAAACTGGAACCCGGCGAGAACCAGGGTGCGCCCATGATGTTTCATGCGACGCGGTCTTGCGCCCGGGAGTAGGGCGCTATCGTGGGACGCGTTGCCGTGGACCGCCGGATGAAAGCCGATTTCACCCGCAAAGCTGCGGCCTGATCGTGACCGCAACGCCGGCCCGCGGTCTTTCGGTGCGAGCCTCAATGCTGCTTGCGATAGTCCGATCTTTCCATTCACTGGCGCGAGGGCTGCTTAGCAGGCGGGCCGCTCTTATTGCCCGGCAGTCCCTTAATGTTCGACGGGTCCTGCATCCGAACCGTCGGGTTCTCCTGGTTCGTCGTCGAGCTAGAACCAACGGTCTCTCCAGGCTTGACGGCAGGACCGCTCTTGTTTCCCGGTTGACCCGGTATTCCTGCGCCGGAGCTCTGTGCGCTCGGAGCACCGGAGACGTCGGGTTTGGTCGTTTGCGCCAACACCGCTGAAGACAGAACCGTCAGCAGAAGGGCGACGGCACTTATAAGCAACTTCATGGCGCTTACCTCCTTACGAAAGGATTGTGTCAGTGCGAACGTGCGCCTGCTCAGCGCGTTCCGACCCCGGGTGAATTTAAAGAGCCGCGCATCCGCGAGTGACGCCAGCGCCTCGGCTCGGCAGAATGGAGTATTGTCCTAATCGAACGGACAGTGCACTGATATTGTTGTAAGTTCCTTCGAGTTTCAGCTTCGGAACTGACGTTTTGGAGGAGATTTTGGCGCCTATATCTTGGGGGCGGACGGCCACATTCAGCTACGCGTCGAACTCCATTGCGCCGACGAAAGAACGGCAAGTGAACGAGCCAAGCAGCTCGCTGATGATCATGACGTCGAGCTTTGGGAAGGCGCACGCCTGATCCGCACGCGCATCCAACGAATGCACATTGGCGTCATCCGGGCGGCCGCCTGGCGTCCCGTCCGTCCGGATGCGATAGGGCGCGGCGCCCGTTGTCCGGTCGGGCGGGCCACGCCCTATGCAGATTCGCCCTTCACCTAGTCGTGAGTTGGGTCCGCTGTCTGCGCGGGTCTACATCAAGGGTGGGTTGATCGAGACGGTCTCTCGCACCACGAGCGCTACAGGAGCAGGCCGACAGTGCCAGTGCCCGACGGGGCCAGCGCCGACAGTGCCAGCGTCCTTGCGGCCAGAGAAAGCGAGCATCAACCTCCGCGCCCCACGCGGCGCAAGCGCTTGCGTCCGCGGCTCGGGCGCGGTTGGTTGATAGGCCGTTTTCGTCTGATGATCCTGTAACCCTTCGCGAGCCTCTTGCGCGGTGGTGCGACGCGATGGCGCTTGAGCCGCGTGCACCATGCCAATGTGAGC
>Ga0209489_105974_pt1 | contig 20202 bp, 9 predicted proteins | sample SiratrowhiteBW_FD_187527 | JGI IMG/M metagenome (GOLD analysis project Ga0209489, IMG submission 187527) | Root nodule microbial communities of legume samples collected from California, USA - Siratro white BW (SPAdes) (version 2) | ecosystem: Host-associated > Plants > Roots > Nodule | place: USA...
ATATATATAAATTTTTGAAATTCATAATTTTCGTTTTCTAATAAAAAGTTGTCTTTTGTGTGTACTTTTTTTTTAATTTTAAGATAACATTTTTTTTCAATTACACTTTTATTTTCATTATCACTAATTAAAAAGTATTTAACATTACATAGAAAAAAAGAAAATTCAAGAAATAAATTAAAAACTATTTAAAATTACACTAAAAATAAAATTAACATTAATATTATTGATTGATAAATAAATGCATGTTGTGATTATTATTTGACTTATATAAACTATTTATTCTTGACGAATAAACATTGATGAATCTGAAGGTATACATAAGACTCGTGTTTTGTTATTTCAATGTTATTTGAAACTGGTCTGAAATTAATTCACGGATCTGACATTATATTAAATTCCCTTTCGATATGATGAGAATTTACAATAAACTATTGTATAGAAATTAACATTACACACTTACACTTAAATTAATTTATAATTAGCTGTACTAGCTTTGAATTTTAGTCCAGTGTTCTGTATGTCAAAATAAAGAAATGAAATTGAACTGCTTTGTTTTGAAAAGGTGAATTAATTTAACCCATCAATAGTCCTTAAAATAGATTTTTATTCAACAAAAAAGAGAGTCTTAAAATAGAATTTTACTTCTGATAATGTCTGCCAACTATTTTTACAGATAAAAAATAAATAATATGACGTGATGAACATGAATGGTTAAGTTTTTGGTTTAGTTAGTAAAAAAAATTATATTTCCATTATTTCATTTCATACCAAACAAAATGCATTATTGAGTGGTTGTGTTCTGTTGACTATGCTGTAAAGATTCCATTCAAAAATTACGTTATCGAATTGAATTATCGATTTTCCCAATCTAATAAAAAAACCTTATTCTGCGTGACAAAGCCGAGTCAATAGGCAATGGCAAAGGAAGAGAAATACCAATATCTTCCTTCTCATCGTGGCAATTAGTGATGCTCATTTTTCTTTAATTTATAATAACTCATTTTTCTTTAATTTATAATTTTTTTCTCATGTTATCTATTTATTTTTTTATTTTTAATTGATATATAAACTAAAGATTTTTTTCTACAAACTTTTATGCTTACCCATGACCTAGAATAGTACAAAACATGTCACCATGAGCAAAAGGAAATGTCAATCAATCATATAGGAAGATCTTTTTAATAATTAATATAATATTATAATCTTACATCTTTGTCAATAATTATTTTTTATTATAGAACTTAACCGATTCATTAAATATTTCTTCTCAATATTGTTAACATTTAAAATTTAAATTAAAGTATGTTAACAAAGAAGAATTTAATTTATAACAAGGTTTTCATCCAATTACAGCTTACAATCTATAATAAGATTATTTAACTTTTATAATAAAAGCTATCTTGAAACTCTTACTTAGTTGATAGTATCAAATTTATGGCAGTATCCATGGATAAAATTTAATAAATGTGAGGAACATTACTTAAAAAAGGGAAAGTAAGAGATACTTGCTAAAAGAACAAAATATTGATTACATTAAAAACATACACATCAATTTTCTATTCCACTTGTAAAAAACAAACAGATGTAAATAAACTATGACAAAAGAAGCTACTAAAAAATGTGTGTGAGAGTGACAGGTGAGTAAATGCATGTGCAATATTTTAACAGTGGATTTAAAAATTTGAATGGAATAGAATGTGTTTAGGGTTGCAGGGGTGGTGTGGGTCCAATCAAACACTGATAAATTAAATTTTATTAAGTAATGGGTTAGTTGGGATGAAAATGGTGAAAGTCATATATACATGATCTGTGCCTCTTATTACGCTGTTTGCTTATCTTCTAAGATTTTGTTCAATGTGGTGCCTACAAACTAATATGCTAAATCATTAATGAATCAACTTAAAAGAATAATGATTGTGCATTTTCCACACTTTAATTTTGAATCCATATTAAAGTTTTTTCCATGTTACCTTTATGTCAGATCAAAGTTTTATCATTTGATCATTGTGCATTAAACAAAATAGAATTTTGATTCATTCCAATTTATGAATTCCATACCTGGATGGAACAGATCAAGCACCTAATTTAATTAGCATGTGCCCTCTGAAATGTTTTGCAAGATTTTATCAATCATTGATCCATTAGTAGAATCTTTGTTAGAATAACTGAGAAAAGTATCATAGTTCTTAGAATTTGCAACAGAAATAAATGAGATACATATATTTCAATCAGTATCTTTGCTTTTCACAGTTGGAAATGTGAAAGTAACAGTGTTTTGAACTTTATAATATAAACTTCAACAGGAAAACAGTGATTCATTTTCTTTTTACAAATTAGATTGTTGTTTATGATAAACAAGTGTGAGAAATTTAGATAAGGTGAATGCTTTAAATAAACAAAGACATCCATTATAATAATAAAGCAGAAAATAAAGTGACTTTGAACAGCTCTTTGTATGGTAATATGGCTGTCATTGTTAAAGAGGTTAAGATACGTACATATAGAAGGCAAAGGCAGGAGTGGCAGGTAGCAGGGAAAGAGAAACAAATGAGTGTGAAGAAAGAGAGCTGAAAGGGGTGTGTGTCAGAGTGTGTTCGTCAGAAAAAAAATGGGAGGAGCTTCTGCAGATCTTCACCAACATGAATCAGACATAGAACTAAGTGACAGCAACAGCACCAAGTTGGCTGGCACCGATGTGGGACTTGACAGTGGCATCAAATCTCAGGCTGAGGCTGAAGGACACTATGTGGAGGTCACCATGGACATTCATGGTGATTCTGTGGCCTTGCACAGTGTTAAAGCTTTTGGGGGTGTTGATGGGGTGGAAGAGGAGGATGAGAAGGTGGGTTTGACAGGGAAGAGGCTTGAGAAGAAAAGATCCTTTGGTGCTTCTGTGGTTCAGAGTGCTGCTGTCCGCATGAAGCAGCTAAAGCGTTTGGCTTCTTTCTCCAAACCAGCTCCTAAACACTTTGAAAGAACAAAGTCTGCAGTGGCTCATGCTCTCACAGGGCTCAAGTTTATCAGCATGGCCGATGCGAGTGCAGGATGGGTTGAGGTGGAGGAGCGGTTTAAGAAGCTCACTGCTACCACTGATGGCTATCTTCCTCGTACTCTCTTTGCACAATGCTTAGGTACATACATAACCTCCATCATCTTACTTCAAATGACATGAATGTCAAAGTGTAGTAGTTTTTGACTGTCATTGGATTTGGTTGTAGGATTGAACAAGGAGTCCGAGGCTTATGCAGAGAAGCTTTTTGATACTCTTGCTAGGCAGAGAGGTATTCAAGGGGGTTCCATTAACATTATCCAGTTGAAGGAGTTCTGGGACCATATTTCTGACCAGAGCTTTGATACTAGGCTCAAAACATTCTTTGACATGTAATTGATTGTCTTGGTTAATGTAAACATGAAGCATTTGTTTGGATTTTCTGCGAGTATATATCACCCTTCACCGATGCTGATTTGGATTTTTGCAACGCAGGGTTGATAAAGATGCAGATGGAAGAATCACCGAGGAAGAAATTAAAGAGGTACAGTAGAAAGTCACTAATTCACCACTAACTGTACGGACTTTTCTTACTTTTGAAGTTTGCTCAACATACAAGAGTAGTATGAAGTTGTTTTATCAGAAAATTTTTCTAGTAATCTGAATTTTCCCTCCCATCTGATTAAGAATTTCCTTGATCTTATGTGATCAATTCTGGTCTCAGATTATCTGCCTTAGTGCCACTGCCAACAAACTGTCAAACATTCAGAAGCAAGCAGAGGAATATGCAGCTTTAATCATGGAAGAACTGGACCCTGATGACTCTGGATACATCATGGTAACTGAAATAGCCTAGCCTGCAATCTCTAGATCGGAAAAAATCCACTCAAAGTTATAGAATTCTCCACTCAGCCTAATTGCTTTAACTTTTTTTACCATATTTTGTTGGGGGAAACAGATAGACAGCTTGGAGACACTTTTGTTGCATGGACCAGAGGAAACTACAAGAGGAGAAAGCAAGAACCTGAGTCAAATGCTAAGCCAAAAGCTTAAGCCTACGTACGTGGACAGTGCAATTATGAGGTGGTATAGGGATGCCAGGTACTTTTTGCTGGACAATTGGCAAAGATCTTGGGTACTTGCTCTGTGGATTGGTGTGATGTTAGGCCTATTTGCCTATAAATTTGTGCAATATCGGAGACGAGCTGTCTATGAGGTAATGGGGCATTGTGTATGCATGGCAAAAGGTGCAGCAGAGACACTTAAATTGAACATGGCTCTCATCTTGTTACCTGTTTGCCGAAACACCATCACCTGGCTCAGGAATAAGACCAAGCTAGGTGCTGCAGTTCCTTTTGACGACAACATCAACTTCCACAAGGTAATTTTCACTTCTGCTAGCTCCTTCAAGAACTGGAAAAGAAACATATCTATTTCAATTGACATGCTTGGTGAATTATGGCGTCTTTCACAAGTCAATAGTAGTATAAATGATAGTGTTTTTTCAGGTAATAGCTGTGGCAATAGCAATTGGTGTTGGTATACACGCCATATATCATCTTACTTGTGATTTTCCTCGCCTTCTTCATGCAAGTGATGAAAAGTACGAGCTGATGAAACCCTTTTTCGGAGACAGACCATCAGATTATTGGTATTTTGTAAAATCATGGGAAGGAGTAACAGGGATTGTAATGATTGTGCTAATGGCAATAGCTTTTACATTGGCCAATCCTGCATTCAGGAGAGGCAGAACCAAACTACCTAAACCCTTCAACAAACTCACAGGTTTCAATGCCTTTTGGTATTCTCATCATCTCTTCGTTTTTGTCTATGCCCTCTTGGTTGTGCATGGAATCAAACTTTACTTGACTAAGAAATGGTACAAGAAAACGGTTAGCACCTTCACTTAACCCTCAAGTGTTTTTACACAGTTGTTTTGAGTTGAAAGATAATCGATTTATTATGTGTTTGGTAGACATGGATGTATCTGGCTGTTCCCATTACCATTTATGCATTGGAAAGACTGATTAGAGCACTCAGATCAAGCATTAAGTCTGTCAAAATATTGAAGGTATGCATCAAACAATAAAAATTCGATTTTTTACTACATCAAGAAGCACCTTGCTCTATCATGATTACTTTTGGCTAAGGTTAAAACGTGTGCATGTTGTGAACTTTGAAGGTGACTCTTTATCCTGGGAATGTGTTAGCACTTCAAATGTCAAAGCCGCAGGGGTTTACCTACAAAAGTGGACAATACATGTTTGTCAACTGTGCTGCTGTGTCTCCATTCGAATGGTTTGCATTTGAAGAGCCATCTTCTAAATGAAATGTCTTGCATGTAATCTTTATTTCACAAAAATCTAATTCATGTTTATTCATTGTTTATGCATTCATAGGCATCCATTTTCCATAACTTCAGCCCCTGATGATGATTACCTTAGCGTTCACATAAAAATACTTGGTGATTGGACCCGAAGTCTGAAAACCAAATTCTCACAGGTGAATTAACATTTATTTTTTCTAACTAATATGTTGGTTTCTCATTATTAAATAATCTATGTTGTTTTGGTTTCTTTCAGGCATGCCAACAACCCCTCAATGGGCAGAGTGGACTTCTAAGAGCAGATTGCTTGAAAGGAGATAACAGTTCAATGTAAGTCTATTCTATTTTACTTTTCTAAAGTAGGCAAATTTGTTGAATATGTGATCCATAACTAAGCTATAGTTTGACATTTCATAAGGATGGGAATAATATACAAAGGGCTTGTATCAATTCCATCAATGACTCTAACCAAATCAAATACAGTTAACTGAATGTTTGCTAAAATACTGATCAATTTAATAGTGCTCTAGAATGAAATTTCAGAACTTGAATTTAACTATTTACTAAATTATTCAAAAAATTCATGTCAGTAAAATCTGTTCAGTATAGGAGTTTAAATCTCACTGGAACTACTTTTAACTAAAGTAAGAAACTAATTTAACACTCAAAATATCCAAAATCCCTCCACCAAATTTTTATTTTATTTGAGAAAAGTACAAATTCAATAATTGATGGCTGCTGGCGAGCACAAAACAAGTTGGATTGAAATTATTTAACAAAACATTAACATCATCATACAGGGCATGTTTGTCTGTCTTTCGTTTTGTAGTCAATGATAGCCACCAAGATTTTCAGGGCAACTTAGCACATGCTTAGTATTTTGGAAAGCGTTAGGTGAACATTTTAAAAAGAGATAATGAAATTTTGAGATGTGTTTTAAATGTGTACATACTCAAATAAAAACAACGATATGCAAGTACTATATTAATTTTTTGACGTTGAAACAAGAACAATAGTATATATTACAAACATTTGATATTTCTTGTCTTGTCGTATTGAATTTTCTGTCCTCATTACACTGCTCGCTCTTCTCCTTCACTGTCAAATAGGATGGTAGTCAAAGAGTGATATATATAAATATCAAGTAACAAGTGTGCCTATTCACAGTAAAATTCACTTGCCAGTTTGTCTAGTGAGGTAAAAAGGAGGGGTTGTCTGTTATCTGGACTCACAAAAAAAAAAAAAAAATTACTGTGATTTGAAAATTTCTGCATGCAAGTTAAGTTGTCAGTTTAAGCATATTCAGGAGATACTGAAAATTACGTAACTCTGTCTGACCCCAAAAATCAAAACAAGTTTTTTTATTCAAATTTTGTTTCATCTCATAAAAATCAGTCTATATCTGAAAGATTTACTTAAAAAAATGTACTACAAGTCTGGGAGAAGAAGATGAAGAGACATAAGATAAAATGAAGATGACGAGGTTTTATGGTGCAGATGTTTCCCGAAAGTTCTGGTTGATGGGCCATACGGGGCTCCAGCACAGGACTACAGGGAGTACGAGGTGGTTCTGCTGGTGGGGCTGGGAATAGGGGCTACCCCAATGATAAGCATAGTGAAGGACATGGTGAAGAGGCTGAAGGAGATAGAGGAGGAAGAGGAGAGAATGGAGGAGGGAGCAGCAGCGGTGAAGAGTGGCGGTGAGGAGTTCAAGACAAGGAGGGCATACTTCTACTGGGTGACGCGAGAGCAGGGTTCCTTCGACTGGTTCAAAGGGGTGATGAACGAGGTGGCCGAAGAGGATCGGAGGAAGGTGATCGAACTCCATAGCTACTGCACCAGCGTGTACGAAGAAGGTGATGCTCGCTCTGCTCTCATCGCCATGCTTCAGTCCATCAACCATGCCAAGCATGGCCTCGACATTGTCTCCGGCACTCGCGTCATGTCTCACTTCGCCAAACCCAATTGGCGCAATGTCTACAAACGCATTGCGCTTAATCATCCAAATGCTCGTGTTGGTACGTAACTCATCATATCATGCTTTGGATAATCGGACAAACACCACTGTTTCTTTCAAACCCTTCAATAATTATTGCTGCTGCTTTTTCTCGAAAGAGCCATGTGCGAGTTAAAATCGTATTTTGACACGTTCCTTTCAATTTTCAAGGCTTATCATTGAGTTTTGATAGAGACAACGTGCTTTTGTTTATGTGATGCAGGGGTGTTCTACTGTGGGCCATCGGCTCTCACTCGTGAGCTTCGTCAGCTGGCGTTGGATTTCTCTCACAACACATCTACCAAGTATGATTTCCACAAAGAAAATTTCTGACAAGATAGGGGAAGTATGGATAACAAGTGATGGATGTGGAACCACCTTGTTAAAGTTGTCCACTATGATCAATGTTTTGTCGTGTTGTTGATGGTGCATAAGTAAGTTTCTACTTATATGGTTGTTAAGGATGAAGGGAAGAGGTGGTTGAATGGTTAGAGTAATTTATACTAAAGGTGTGGACTTCTCTGCTTGGATGTGTCTCAGTGTCTTATACCCATGTAAATTTTTAAGAAAAGATTATCACAAGAAGGGTTTTTTTTTTTTGTTTTTTATTTAAATTTTTCTCTTTTGTAATCATCCTAGGGGAAGGACCTGGGAGAAAGTGGAAAATAATACAGAAGGGGGAATAATTTGTTCATCTGGAATGTACTAAATAGTTTGTATCAATTCCCTATGTCTCTTCTAGAATATATACACAAAATGATGAATGATTGTTTAAATAGATTATTTATTTTAATTTTGTGACTTATTCTAATACTGCTAAAGGGATTTGTTCACCATTTCCTCCCTTATTTTTCTTTTTATACAAATAGTAGAACTGTGATATTTTAATTTTATTTTTCTTTTATCTGTTTTCTTTTCTTTCATTTCTACCAACCCAATCACAGTGTTAGTATGTTACTATAAACAAAACTGCATTCACTTCATTTAAATATAGTTTCAAGTTTCAGTTTTGTGAGTGAAAACAAGTGTGTTTAAGAAATTATTATACTCAAAATATCAACTAAAAGTTAATTTTATTATAATACAGATGATAATAGCATACAATTAGTTGTTTTCTACCTAACAATAGATATTTTCAAACAAAAATTGTTTTTTTGACAAATGCCTCTTAATCTCTTTTTCCTGCTTTAGTTTATTTTCCTTTTTATAGGGAAAGCAAAAGAACACATTACGTGTCCAAAAATGGAGTGTGCTTGCTACGTAGGGGAGTGAACTTCCTACATATGTGAGAAAAAAAAATTGAGAAGGTGAAGTGCAACATTCTTAGCAAGTTTATTTAAATTTAAAATTAGTATTTTTAAAATAAACTGATTTTTTAATTTTTAAAACAAGTAAATTGTTATATATAAAATAAAAAAAAGTTTAACAAGCTCTTAATTCATAAAAATAAATACAAATAAATTAGCTCTTATCATTGGTATGAGTGCAGAGGATCCATTCCCAGCACTGTCCCATAATCAAAATCATGATCCATTTTGATGTAGTTTGATTGATTTCGACGGCTTGATTTGGATTGGATTTTGAAGAAAATAAAATTTAAATTAATTATTTTTATGAATATTTTTTTAATAAAATTCAGTATCCGGATTAAACCTATTAAATATAACAAAGTTATTTTAATTTGGATCCAATTATATATATAAATATATAAAGTTCTGTTTTAAAAAGAAAAAAAAGTTTTTTTTTTCGAAAATTTGCATTCAGTTTTATCATTAAAAAAGAAGGAATAAACAACATTTTTATATCATAATTTACTTATACAAAATAATATAAAAATATATAAATATCACTAAACTTTAAATATAATTAATAATAAAAAAATATTATTGATTTAGTTAGTATTCATTTCATGGTTTGCTATAAAAAGAAAATGGTTACCGTTTGGGTCACAAATCGGTATTTCAAGTGAGCCAGGAATAATCAGTATCAGGAGCGACAGGCAAAACAAGCTTTGGGAAAACGAGGAAGAAGCATAGAAGAATGGAAGATAATTTTTTTTTTGTTGAATAAATTAAACAATTATATGATACTATGTGAGTTTCAATTTTTTTCATGGCACCCTTCGCAGGTTTTTTCTTTCTCTTAGGGAGGTTTTTCTCATTGAATTTTTCAACGAAGAAAAAGTTATGTTTAAAATAATAATTTAATGAAGGGAAATAAAAGGAAGTTATATGATATTCCATCATTTGAATGGTTTAAAGTAACATGGAAATAGGATATAATAAATTGTATTGCATTTTTATTTTGTTCAGTACATTTTCCCCCCTCTAATTAAGGGTGCGATAGAAGTAATTTTTATTTCTATTATATTTTAAAAATATAAATAATGAAAAATTAATTTAATTCTACTTCATTGCCTTTCATTCTATTATTACATTGAATTAGATTGAGTGAAATGAGATAAGATGAAATAGAATAAAATAAATTTATCAACATCGTAGTTTGATATTTTTAAAATAGATTGGAAAAAAAGAGAGATTTCACTTCAAGTATAATTATATATGATAAATGAAATGGAATACATTGTGCCAAGTTTCATTTCTGACAATCCTATATCATAAACAATCTAAATCATAGAAACTAAATATTATTTCATTCTGTTTCATTATTATACTTTATCATTTTCTATCAATTTAAGCTAAAATTAATGAGACGAATATTTTTTATTCAAGTGTTCCGTGCCTTTATTATCTGAAGAATTAATTTAATTTAACCTATTTTGAATTTAAGGTTTACTTATCTATGAGTCTTTCAAATTTGGAACAATTATGATTTTGGTCTCCAAACGAAAATAATTTTTTTAAGGTTTAAGGTGTAAAATTTAGATTTTAGTCTTTTAAATTTAAAGTTTAAGAATTATAATCACGTTTTTTTTTTATTTTAAAAAACAAGAAAAAAGTTTCTTTTTAATTTAAGGGACGAAAAGTATAACCAATTCAAATTATGAGACTAAAAATATAATTAATCTTCAATATAATTATTAAGGACCTTGTATTTATCAAAGTACATATGGGATTGGGCTGCAATTTTTCACATCTATAATTACAATAATAATTATCATCTCTACTGCTACTACTAATATAATAATGATATATTAATTATTTTTAGTAACAGTAGCAGCAGTAACAATCCTCTTGAAATTTGTGTTCTGATTATAATGTTTGTCTTTATTTAGTTACTTAAGATGTGCATTACATAACATAAATATTTATCTAATAAAATTATAATTTTTAAAAATTAATAACTTTAAATATATATTTATTATAATTAAAATTAGTAAAAAATAAATATTTTTGAAAATTTAAATTATATTTTAAATTCATGATAAATAACTATATCGTGATATAAATTTATTTTTAACTGATAATATTTTTAAAATATTAAACTTTAATTTAAAAATTTTTAAAATTTAAAATAAATTGTGGGAGATAAAAAATTTAATTAAAATTCTTAAAATATTCTCATTGAAGCTTTTTTTTTTTAAAAGAAAAAATACTTCACGTAGAGTTCTTCAAATTTCTGTCGTTGGATATAAATGTTTTGATGTATAAAGAGGAAGAACTTATCCATATAAATTAGGTAAAGAAAAATACACACGAAAGAAGTTATTCCTCCTTGAAATAACGTTTACGTTGTGTGGATAATTTAAACATGATTTCAACAAAAAAAATAAAAAATTAAAGGGTAAATTTTATATTATGTAAACACAATAAACGACAGTAATAATGAAAGTTTGAATGAGTCGAACAACTCCGAATCCAAACTAATGAATGCATCAGGATCGGTAGACTTTATGTTTATTCCAACCCACGAATACAATGTTTAACTGTTAGTGTAATAGTCTCGTAAGACATGATTTTATCAATATGTTTAGTGATAGACTTGTTGATTAAAAAATCTGTTAATCTTTTCAGTAAGCTTATCCGTAAATTTAAGAATAGGCCGATCAATTTATTTAAAACCATAATATAAACTGAACTTTTAAACAAAATAAGTCTACTCTTGTATACTAATAAGCTTTTCAAACAAAAATGATTAGTTTAGGCATGTTATATAACGAAATCACTTGCACAATGCAAAAGTGGAAAGAAATACACTAACCTTATTGACTTCCTGAATATACATACGTTTACGTGAAAGGAATTGCCTTCTTTTCATCTATGTTTCCTTTTGAGCCTCTGGAAATTAGGTTTTATTAGCTGGCTGCTGACAAAGACTTGTTCTGTACCTTGAGTAGGCTGAAATGGTATAAGAGGCTTCTTTACGGGCACACCGCTATTTTTCATGCAACTTTCATTTGAACTAGGTGAGACGGTCTTTGCTTTTAATGGCCTCGGAACCTCCAATCTCTCCAGAATCCTTGAAGTTTCCCTGTCTAGCTGTCTATTATTACCATCTCGTGGTGATACAGACGCACTCGATTGACCCAACTTGGCTTTGGACATACAAGATGGAGAGTACAACTTGGGGTCTTCATTTACAACCAATTGCTTCCATTCTTCTGTAATACAGGCCATGGTTTTGTTTTCTTGATCCGCTATATCCAATGCCAAAGTTTCGTCATTCACTATGACACCAGTGGCTGGTTCTGCTTTACCGATCACCTCAGATGAAGGTTGTTGACTTGAGCTTAGTTCCGAAAATGAACCTTCTAATTTAGAAAACATTGACCTACAGCATAGTGAAATCATAATTAACTATAAACATGAAAACGTATACACAACTTCGAATAATCGGCTAATCAATTGGTTTGCTAGCATGGTTCATTTAGAAAAAAACGAGCCAACAAAGGTCTCGTAATTAGAACATAAGGTCGTAATTTTTCTTCAGAAAAATTAAATGTAAGAACCCTCCGGTTTGTTTAGTAAATAACTAACCACAAAAAAAAGTAGTCTCAGTTGCTATATATGACAGCATCTGCTCAGAAGGACTGCTCATCCTATTGTTATTTTTAATTCTTTTGAAAGAAAGAAAAAACACGTTGTTTATTTTTTTGAGAGTTTATTCTTGTCCAAAGGGTGTTCTTAAGTACATGCACTCTCACACGTCAGCTGGAAGTAGAAACTCACCCAAATTGTAGGCTTTCTTTGACAAGCACATTTAATTTTTGATGAAAGCCTCTTTCATGCAGCAGTGGGTCATAGTCCGTTAAATCAATCTGCAAGAAAATTTGGTTTCCACATCCCAAGATAGAAGGTGCTCATTGTAAATATTTAAATGATTCAATTTAAATTGAGCATCTAATATTTTTTAACATAAATAGTTCAAGATTATGTAGAAATTGGGGAATTAGTGTTTCCAAAACACAAGATGTTAGTAACAGGTACTTTCTCGCACTACAAGAAAATTTTAGATGATGAACAACAAAAATTTTCTTAGACAAATTCAGGCATCCAGAGCTCCCAGCAGCTTGAGGAACAAATATGGAGTAAACTTTAGTGTATGAGGATGAGGGGTCCAGTTATTATCTATAGTATGTCTCTTAAGAAGTGAAACTTTACCTCAGTGACACTGCATATTTAAAAGAGGTTCGATACTGAATGGTTCGATACATCTATCAATTTTACTAGGATATGTTTAAAGTATTCTGATATCAACTAAAAAGTAAGTTTAACTCACATTTATAAAACTCAGTTTCTTTCTATCATTTATTTGTAAATTATTAAAATGTTTTATCTTGAGTAAGATCTTTAAGAGTATCATTTGAGGGGAAAAAAATGTCGAAGATAATTTAGAGAAGTTTTTGAATTGACCTTTAGCAAACAGGCTTGAACAGAGTTCTCAATTTCCTTATTGATTGATGAATCAACAGATCGATTGTCAGGAACTCCCAGGACTTCTTCTGCCCCTGCTAGGCGCTGCATATTTTACGGATATTGATTACAGAGTTACGATTGAAAGTAATGGATCACCATCGATTATATAAGCCAAAAAGCATATTACTGGAAAGGAGGAATGGCACTGGCATGATTACCATTATGCTACTGCGTGTGAATGTGCAGGGAACAAGAGGGATAAATGAGCAGCAAAAAGGAGCTAGTTCTCACCCTCATAAGCATTGGTCCAGTCTCTGATGGCTGCAGAATATAATAGCAATGACAAGGAGCCTCTGCCATTGTTTCTAAATCATAATTTGAAGAGCATATCAAACCTTGGTTCATGGAGTGTAGAAAGCTGGAAAGGCCTCGAAAAACTGCTAAATTATAGCCATAATGGAATGCAAACTTTATGAAGAATTGGACCAATATAAATTGAATGACAGCAATGCAAGAGTAACAAGTTAAATAGAATCTCAAAGAGGGAGGGGATGGAGTTTATACACACGTTGAACATTCACGTCAGAACGATCAGCATCATCTGAAGTGGTTTCATTCACATGACAAGAGGATGATACAACAACAAATGAGGCCCCGATTATAAGACCTGCAAACAAATTTAATGAAGAAATCGAATTTCTATACGGTGGACTTAATTGAATTGCCTAATCGGTGACTAGTGGAGTTTAGAAAAATATAATTGATCTAGTAGAACTTGCTTAATTTAATTGTCCATGAAAGAGCAATAAAATTGATGGGAAATATAATTTAAAAATTTGAAATGAAAAGAAGTAAAGAAAAGGATGAATTGAAATAATGAAAACTTTTCCTTCCTCTCGAGTAGGCTATTATGATAAATTCTAGATAGATCAAGTTGATTGTTTGATCAATCAAACAAGACGTTCCTTACTGGTTGCATTAAAACCTCCGTTTGCCTTTAACAGTTTAATAGAAATGGACAAAAAATAAATCCCTGTTGCATAATGCTATAAACTAAAGTTATAAATGAAAGACCGTAAGCAAATACACACCTTCATCAACAGATGCCAAATTTATCCTCTCAGTTACATTAATGTTGATTGGTGAAGTAATTTGCAGGAGCTTCAAGGAATTATAGAACGAAGGAAGAAACAGTATAGTTTTTTCGCCAACTCGAACAGAATTTTCAATAACATCGAATGTTTCCAGATTGCAGCCAGTGACTGAACAAGAAAGTTTGCTGAAATTTTTTTCAGCATCCCCTAAAGGAATTCCATGGCATCTGCATGTCTGTGCATGGACAATTCTAATAATTAATGCCTCACCTTTTCCCATAAATTAGTGGAACAAAAAACTAAGTGAAAGAAAAGGAGATCTTGTGTAGATACTAGATAGCGCAAGATTCAATTGTAAGTGACAATAAGGCCATTCGAAAGGCAGAACTATTTAGAAAACAAAACTATTTTGCATGATTACATTGTTTTGTTGTTCCTTATGTTTCAGATAGTGTTGTGATATAAGTCCACTTGATGTTATTGAAGACATAACTTGTCCCATTAATAATCTTCCCAAACATGGATCCAGTTGGCCAATGGATTTATGAATGACAACAAAAATTCAGCATTTAGATCGCTTCAACAAGTATATGCAACTAATTTTAGTGCAATATATTCATTATAATATTGTCATAACTCTATGAATTGTTTTACAGTAATAATACAACCTTTACGTTCCCTGCTTAATGTAGAAGTTGTAAAGCTTGACATTGAAAGTTGACATTTAAGAGTACCGATTATGACTACAACTCTAAAACCGTTTTTCGAGTAACATACATTTGGAGAAAATCAAACAGCCTAGAAGTTCATGATAAGCAACCCGGGGATTTGTTATCTTTAGCAAAAGGGCATAGGTTAAAATGGTTATTCTCATAATGGACAATCCTTTAGGCCATTCTTTTAGGCAATAATATATCACTAGTCAGTAGCAGTCACTTATTTGGTGTAGTTATTTAGGGCATCATTACCGGCTATTCTAAACTAAACAACAAATACAAACTTGTTACTTTTCCATTAAAAAAAAATTACCTATACGCTAAAATTGGTAAGTGGTCAGTTATCGTGGATTGTAAGCACTATTACCCGACACTGCCTGAAGTTGTTGGTTATCGGATTCACTAGTGCAAACAGGTTGCAGAATATATGGTTCACAGATTCAAAAAGATTGTCCTTAAAGATGAGGCGAGCTAGCAGCGGCTCCTCCATGTCATCTTTCAAAATCTGCAGCCATTTCTTAACCAGGCAATGGAATACTCTGAAATCTGCAATTTTAGACTCTAACCATAAACTTCTTAGGTTCAAATTTACTAAGTTAACTTGTTCATTGAAAGAAAGATTTTTCTTTTCTTCGTGTTTATCAAAGCCAAAGATCAAATTCTATTTCCTAAAGGGATTATTACTGAATAAAGTATGGTCACAACACATTGTGTGTTAGAGTAAACCTGGGATATAGGTCTGAACGGAGCAATTTTCAAGATGAGAAGTACAACGACGAAAATTATTGATGTTTTCACGTGTATCTGTCAGATGGCTTGACTTTTGCTGAAATACAGCAAACTCAACCGATACACATTTATCTGCAGCATCCTTTTGAAAAAAAAATAAAAAATAAAAGTTAGCTTTTGACGAAAAAAAGTTTATCACACAACACAACAGCACAGAATCCATGCCATGAATACAATGACTCACCATTAGGCTCTTCTGCACCACAGAGTCCACATCTTCAGGCAAGGTCGAAGTTATGAAAATTACTTTTCTCTCTATATCTTTCCCTTGCCACGAATACAACACTCGATCACTCAAAACAGTTGAAATCATTAAATCTGACGATTAATCATCGAAGCAGTCAGTGCATGTTCTGCAACAGAATGAAAAATAAAATAAAATACGCCTTCAGAGAGAGAGTACCGGAAATGTTATCAATATCAGGCTGAAAAGCATCGTAGGGCAAGTTGTTAACAGCATGGTGGAAATCACGTAGGATGAAGTTTCCTACGGGATTGTACGCGATCATCAACTAAAACACCAGCAGATTCAGTTCACTCTTTTTAACTCACTCGCAGGGATAACACATCCATTTCTCGTGCATTCGAAATTATAAACCAAATCAGGAATTAAAAAAAAAAAAAGTGACTAGTTCGCAAACAATACCTCATCAGATGAAGATAAACGATCCTTGAAGACGTAGCACAGGCCGATCTTATCGCCGAGAGTGGCCGATTTGCGCTCGTGCGACTTGGACGAACTCGAAACGGCGTAAAAATTAGCGAGTTGAAGCAGCGACTGAAAATTGAGACACAAAGATTCAGAAATCGCAGATCTATTCGGAATGGTGCTATTGCATAGTTTGGATAAGTAAGCAACGGCTAAAAGCATAGAAGTTGAGATTATAGCAAAGACGAAGCTATTGCCGATCAAAAATAAATAAATAAATAGCAAAGACGAAGCTTATTGTGAAGCTTCTAGAGCCATGGCTGTACCTGCTTTATGTCTCTCAGCAATGGAGGTGCCAAGCTCCGCAGATCCAGAACGAAACACAACTGAACCATTTCGCCTCTTCTTCTATCGCTCTCTGGTTTGGCGCCAAATGTAACGGAAACCCAGCTTTTAGATTTTTAGATTTAAACTTGAAAGGTCGCCTCATTTTTGTAACAGTAAGAAATTTCACAATTTTATGGAAATTACAATATATTAAATTTAATTCTATTATTTGAATAAAATATAAAATATTTTAATGATGATTAAATACAAAATTTTATTTCAATTTTAATATGACCATAATTTAATCATTTAACAATATCAGTCATATTTTTTAAACAGAGACCCTGAAATCTTGTTTCAACTGAAAGTGGGGAAAAACAATTAGTTTGAATTATAGTTCATTTTCATTTGTCGAAAACGATAATTTGCATTGAATTCAAATAATGTAGTTAGCTGTTAACCAGTAAAAAGATAACCAAGCGAGCCCAGTCTTGTTTTAAGGTTAAATTAATAATGAAAATGACCTTTTACACTATTCAGATGGCATTTATTTCAATATAGAATTTGAATTTTTTTTTATGATAAAATAGGTCTTTTATTGAAATTTTAAAAAGAAATTAAATTCTAGAAATTTATAAGAAAATTTTATTAATTTAAAATTGTAAAATTTTAAATTTTATCTATAAAGATAACAATTATGAATTCTTCTTCTTCTTCTCTTATTTCTTGTGTTTTTCTCTCTTTTTTTGTGCTTTGTTACCTTAATGAATTGACCTCGACTGACAAATCATTGGATTGATTAGTGTTAGCTAGAATCATTGGCTTGATCATTTGATTCTTTAAGGAGATGTTTGTAGAAGTCAATAGATAGTTTTGTTGGTTCCATCTTCTTTTTTTTTTTTTTTTGCCAATGTAACATAAATGAATTTTAGTTAACATTCTCATGAAGTCTCAGTCAAAAAATAGCTTTGACCAACAAATTTGGAAAAAACAATTAAACTTAGTCTCAGTCAAAATAATTATGATCCATATTAACTCAAAATAACACTGAAAATAACATCAATTAATATTAATAAAAAATTAAAAATATTTTGGCAAACTTTAATAAAAAACCAATTTATATCAACATTTTAATACTTTTTGATTAATATTTTTAATATTAAAATACATTTTTATGATAATTGAAATAGTCCATCCAAATAAACCATTAATATTTTAAATTGTTTCATCCAAAACAAAATATTTAAAACATAAAACAATTTAAATTAAAAAAAAAATCAAATTTAAAGTATTTAAAGTCTTTTAACACTAACAAAACATTAGGCATGCTTTTGAAGACACATTAATACAAGATCAGGCACATTAATTGGTTAAAAGAAAGTGAAAGCTATAATAGCAATAAATCACATCACAAATGTGTAATCAAACACTGCTATAAGCCTAGTGGCTCAATAATTTATTTCAATGAACACATATCTGTCATTATCCTTATTTTTGTCAACCTAAGAGGCAATGGTTTTTTTCGCCTAAAGAGAACTGGTCCACAAATCATAAGTTTCTTCTTAGTAAGAAAGTTATCAGTTATATATTCTGAATGCTAAACATCATAAAGAGTAAGAAAAGTTTCTGTATAGTGCCGTCTAAGTTTTTTTATGAATCCTGGGAGCAGTTGTTTTCATTGTTTAATCCAAACAAAAATATTTCTGGGATCTGCGACTTTTAATTTGCAAAATGTAACTCATTCGAAAATTGCAATAAATTTGTTATACCAATAACACCATCGTATCAACTTTCTATCTGATGATATATAAAGAGCTAAAAGTGATTTTTGTATGACAAAATATAACATTGAAATATTATCTTGTATCTTGTTTATAATCTTGTCATGCCATGTGCTAAGAAATATGAATATATAATTCTACTTTAGAAGGCCATGATCCTTCAGGGAAACTCAGAAAGTAGTTTGAAAGTGATCTCATGATTATCAATTTGAGAATTCGAAACCAAAAAGATAGACACATTCGTTTGCAACCGAATCATTAACACCCAAAATAACATGATCTTTTCATTATTCAACATCCAATCCACACGTGTAACCTACAATGCACAGATTTAGTTGGATTCTTGCCACCCCAAAGTCTTTACAGTTGCAATTAAATACACGATTTGGATATCAGAGCCAAACAAAAGGTTCACCTTATAAACTAACCAGCAAGGCATGGAAACATTTTCAGACTTCTAAACCTCACGAGTTGCTTCGAATAGGGTGAGTCAGCGCAGGTTCTTTGTTCCCTATTAGAATCATATCGCGCATAACCAACGCTTTCTGCATGAAGGACTTTTTGCGTTGAAGTTGAAGGTTGCTGCGTGTAATAATAGTCGGACACGTTCAAGTTGTGACTTAGAGCAGCCCCAGAAGAAAGACACTGGTATTGCTTGCGAGTCTTGCGTTTCTTGATTGCTCTGTAAACAAGAGGTAAAAGACCCTCCATCTGGTTAATGCTTATAAGCTATATATGCTTCTTGTTTTGGTTTATTTGTGAGAATTGGGCAAAAGGGTGGAGAGACAAGGAGAAAATATTGGATTTTGAAGGCTTTGAAGGGTTAGGTAGGTTTGAGTTTTTAATATTTGGTTGAGGACATGTTTATTCTGGCAGAAGAGCATTATCTGAGTTTGACTCAACGGGCAAGCCCAAAGCATATCCAAATGTTGCGGAGGAGATTACCTATTTTTTTTTTCTCAGAGAAAATTGACTTTTATGTTTATGAAAATGACAAAATGAATGAGAAGAGTTGTTGAGAGAAAAGCAACAACAGTTTTATTTTACTCCCAGCCAACAACTATATGCAAAAGCCTCCACTGGTTGTGATCTCCATTAATTTTACAAAATAATTTCATGTGGGCACTAAGGCAAGGACCATTTCATGTGTCAAATGTAGATACATTTCCCTTTAATTGGTGAATGTAACAGGATAAAGAAATAATGAGAAATGAAAAGGTGAAGAGAATATGGACAATATTCTGCCAGAAAATGCAGGTTAGTTTCTGATTGCTTACGAGCTGCGTGAATGCGGATAGTTAGACTCTTTCGATAAATTTCGAAACAATTTTTACAAGAGAAGATATAAGAGAAAAAAATGAAATGAATTATTCTCCACAGTTAAATTTAGTTTATTTTGAAAAATAAAAATTGGAAAACTTCTCTATATTGGTTTGTAAATGATTTTAGTTTATGGGAGAATTTTATTTTTTTTTCTACTAGATTTCATGGAAATAATTATCTAAACACATATCAACTACTCCATTTAATTGTCGCCAAATATTGCTACTATATTTCATGGAAATAATTGTAGTCAATTTTCTCTAAAAGAAAAAAAAAAAAAAAATAGGCAATCTCCTCCGCAACAGCATTTGGACATGCTTTGGGCCTGTCCGTTGAGTCAAATTCAGATAATGCTGGCAGAATAAACATGTCCTAAACCAAAATATTAAAAAC
>Ga0209489_105975_pt1 | contig 20201 bp, 9 predicted proteins | sample SiratrowhiteBW_FD_187527 | JGI IMG/M metagenome (GOLD analysis project Ga0209489, IMG submission 187527) | Root nodule microbial communities of legume samples collected from California, USA - Siratro white BW (SPAdes) (version 2) | ecosystem: Host-associated > Plants > Roots > Nodule | place: USA...
AAGATAGTGATTATGATGTTATAATATATATATATATATATATATATATATAGTTTACTTAGACAAAAGTCACAATGAAAGGGTAATTTGTGAAATGCATGAGAAGGTACCTTTGCATCTTAAAGACACCAAATCATCACATAACACATTGATAATTAGCTTATAGAAGGACACACATAATTATCATCAGAACAATACACTAACTAAAACTAGATGGCTTGCTAAAAAGTTCACGAACAAATTGAGACACATAAGTATGAAGCTTAATGCTCTAATTAATAAGGACAAGATAATTGAGGTGTGATATTGACTAGATTCCAAGCATAATCAATTTCAATAAAAATTTGAGTGACACTGGTTAACAACCTCTAATAACTTTTAAATTTTCAAACAAAACTTTACTATCAAGATTATAAAAATTATCATGTTTTAAAGTTTTAAGTTTTTTACAATATAATTTCAAATCTTACCCTAAACCCTAAACCTTAAACCAGAGTATACAATCATTTAGGTCTTTTAATATTAAACAAAAATCCAAAATTTCCTCATCAACATTATATTACTCAAATCTTCTTTTAACATAACCATTTGTGTAATCTATAATATTCAACAAAATCAAGGTTTGATTATGTATATTAGAAAGAGTTTCATCATATTCCTACAAATCTTAATGCCATACACTAGTCATAGCTACCACTGCTTAGTGCCCACGTCATAAGACTATGTGATTTAAACCTACCAAAATGGTAGATATTGATTAATTATATCAACCGCAGTGCAACTGCATAAATTGCATAAACTTGCATTTTTATGAAATTGCATAAACTTGTATTTTTAGTCAATACATGTAGAATAACTTGTGTTTTATTTGAAGTCACGTTTCAAGCGAAATAAAGATTTGGCCAAAAGAGATGTTATGTTCAAAATTGGAAAACTTTGGAGGGAGTGCAGATGCAAGCTTTGGAATGAATTTTATGATCCTCTACTGACCAAAAATGACCTTATTAAGAATGTTCCAGAAAGTCTTAACATGGAACAATGGGTTGTGTTTGTTGATTATCGACTCAAGCCTTCCACAATGGTAAACACTCACTCTTGATAAGTCTACTTGGATTAAATTTGTATTGTACTAATTACTTTTAATTTCCTATTTGTAGACTCTATGTAATAGAAATAGAGATATAAGGAAGAAGCAAACTATTCCACACAGTGGTGGTGCTATCTCTTTATCTAGAAGAAGGAATAATTTAGTATACTTCTACATTCAATTTTGAAATTTGAATTTCATCAACTTTTGAATTTTCTTATGTAATCTTTGTTGGAACATACAGAAAATTGAGACTGGTAGGAATATTGGGAGAACTGAAATGTGGAAGATCACACATAAGAGAAAAAATGGCACCTATGTCAATGATGAAGCCTCGGACATTGGGCTAAAATATGTTGTTTAGCCTAATTACTATTGTTTAGTTGTTGTTTAAGTTCTTAAGGATCACATCTGTTACATATGTTGTTTTCGAGGAAAAAATTGATGATTTAATATTGAAAAATCCAGAAACTGCATTAGATATATCTCAAAATTATCCAGTTGGTGCCGTATTTGGTAAAAAACGTCCAGGTTGAGTTAGATGAATGTTATTTAGAGCTTGTTCTTCTCTTGTTTTTAAGAAGTCTACAACAAAATTAATTGGTATGCATCATGCTTCGTCAAGTGCACCTTCACCACAAGTTGAGGATAAGGTAATGAAGATGGAAACTGAACTTGCAACTCTGAAAGAACAGATGAATTCCTTGCTTGCCTACATTGCTACAAGATCGGATGTACCTGAACATGTTGCTACAATGGCACCTGGGTTGGTAAGTGCCTCAAATAATTCTGCTATAGTATTAACATGTACATCCTGCTTCAGTATTTAATTTTCTTTGCTGCTAATATTTTAGGCATCAGATGTTGCAAGTGGTGCTCCATCCCCAAATCACATCGTAGGATCAAGTGGAGGCAGCAAGACAAATTAAATATATATGTTTTTTTTTTTGTATTTCGTAAGGGAAATGAGTTTGAACAATTTAGTAAGTTGTAATAGTGTCTTGGAACCTACTATTTTGTGAACTCTGTTAGAACATATACTATGTTATGTTGCACTATGAAATATTTTAATGTGATCTTTTGTTATTACAAAAGTATTGTTATTTTAGTTTTCTTCTATTGGATATGTATGTAACATATATGATTATGAAATCTGATAAATTATTAAATACTACTGGATATATAATTATAAAATACTGGATATATAATTATAAAATATTAATATTAAAATTACGACATTTGGAACTAACATATTATCATTCACCATTAATTATAATATGGCCATAATAAGCGTCGTATTAAAACGTTTATAATGGCGTTTAGAGGTGTCATTTATTATTGTTGGTAATAAAAATAATTACGACATTTCAATTGACATTAATTACATCGAAAAAAATGCCGCTTTATAAAAGGCATAATATGGCACATGCTGCGGCGTTTCGGACAAAAACGCCATTTTATATTTTGTGGCGGCCAGATCTATGGCGTTTTTCGAAAATGCTGCACATGTATAAAACGGCGTTTATAATTGACGCTTTATCCAAGAAAAAATGTCACCACATACACGATTATTTGTAGTGTCGTTTGACTTGGATATTTATATAGTGATAATTAATTGAATGATAAATATATATTTAATAATTAATCATATTTATTTATTTATTTTAAATGTTTATTGAATATTTCAGCTCAAGCCCAAAAAGACTTATAAAATACAAATCAATCTTATCGAGAGTATATTTTCGTACCCACTTATGTACTTATAGTTTCTTTTGCTTTTATTAACTTGAGTGTCAGAAAATTTTTTGCAGATAGATCTTCCCTCATCATCTTTGGCAACCTTGACGATAATATCTTGATCACAACTCGACTTGCTAGGCAAACCACCTTTCCTCACCTTGAAAGATCTACATTCTTTTTCAAGTAAGAACATTTGACGCCTATCGTGGAACCCGGGTAAAATCATTCCCAAGCCATAAGTCTTATGGTGCTTACAAAAGTAGAAATTTTGTGTCTTTACCTGAGATGAATCAATCAAACGATGAAGCCCTAAGTACAGATAAAGTTTCTTCTTCAAAAGAATGAAGAGAATCTCCATGATGCAACAACTAATATGCAAAATAAGTTTGATAAAGACTTGGATTTTTTGAGGGAGTAGCATAAGGATGAATTGAGTCAACTATTGAACCATTAAATGATCCAACAGTATTAGACGGTCTAAGTAGTGCATTAGACTGTAAAAGTATCCCTTGAAATGATCAAATCATCTAGCATGGTTTTGATAATATCAAATACTCCAAGTGTATGTATGGATTTGATTATCTCTATGTCATGAACAACAATGTATACAATACTTTAAGAATCAAGAACATGGTTAGTGAATGAGGTATTTAAAAGAGGCATTAATCAGTCCAAACACTTCATATTAGACGATCTATGCAGACCAAGAGTTTTGCTTCATCTTGATTCATTTTTTCACTAGATTAATTTTGTTTAACCTTAATTAATTAATTTTGAAACACAATTAAAATAAAAAACACAGATTTAATTGAATTAAACCTAAAATGAGTGAAAATAGTGTTTCTCTAAAACAAGAATGACTCAATTTAATTTAATTGAATGCAATATGATTTTGTATTGATTAGAGAATATGTTTGCCTCAGTCAATTAATGAATACCAATGGCTCAATTTTTTTATTTGATATTTAGTTTGGATAAGGGAGAAGGATTGATGCCACACCCAAGAAAGATGATAAGGTGAGTGATAAGTCATGGGATTGATTGCCATAGCTTGATAAGATTAATATTATATTTAGGTTCTTATAACTCATAACACATAAAGTTCTTATAGAGAGAAAATCGAATTTTCTTTCAAAATTCATCTATATCTTTCATTATATTCATAAGTATATCCTTTTGTAGGCCAAATTACATAAAGCTTTCTAAATTCCACATTAATCTTTAGTAGCTAACTTTTAATGATTACTAATAATTAACTCTTACTAATGTGGTCTTTAATTACCACCATTGTTATTTCTCACAATGAGAATATGAATGATTCACCTTCTTGTAGTTTTTTTTTCATGTGACCATTCAACCACTTAATTAAAATACATAAAAAAATTGCAAGAAAAATCCTAAATTAAATTGACCCTGAAGATCATATCATTCCCTTCTTCTTCAAAGACATTAGTCCTCGAATGTCATGAAACATAATTCTAGGTTCAAAATGTTGAAAATAGTGTAGCCTGAAGTTCAAGAGGGGGGTGAATTGAACTATGAATTATTTTCAAAAAACTTTAAAGAGAGATGATAATCTTGATCAATCAATAAACTATAAAATCAGTTTGCACAAATCAAGTAAAACAATCAATTAAAAATAAAAACAACTCACTGAAAATTTGATTTTGTTAATTTTCTCAATCTGTCACAGTAAAACAATCGATTAAAATTCAGAACCGATCAATTGAAATTTCTTAACAGTCAGAATACAAGAAAAATAACAGATTGATCTCAACAAACAATAGGCTAATATTTTCAGTAGTACTTAGCCAAATTACCAAATATTCAAATAAGGAAAACAATTGACTGAAATGACATATCAATTTATTGAAATTTGTCTAGTAACAATTTTACAGAATTCTAACAGTCAAAACAATTAATTGATTTGCATAATCAATAAGTTTACACTCATGAAAGATTAAAATGAAATTTATAAATTTTTAGTAAAGAAAAACAAGGTATTGAAATTACAGATCAATTGATTGAAAATTCTAGAAACTACTGTTAACAGATTCTAGACAGTAAAGGTACAAACAATGGATTGATTTTATATTTTAATTGATTGAATTTTTTATTTGAAACTTAAACAAATTCAAATGTATCAAAATCAATTGCCAACAAGTTTGTCTATATTCACTTTGCTTGAAAAACACTTTTTATTAACAGCTTCAGAAAAAGAATCAGTTGATTTTTACAAACAATGGGTTGTTTTTATCACTAGAATCAGACTTAGTGCAGAACCTGTGTGCAAGGAGTTCAAGAATAGTAAAAAATCACACAAATTTTATACTGGTTCACTCTTTTTCAAGAGCTACATCAATCAATTATTACATGAAAACATAAGTTCAAGACACAATCTTGCACCCTAAAAGATTGCACAAAGCACCCTATGCAGTACCTCGATGCACAACCGTAGAACCCACTGCAAATCCCACCTAGAAACCCTATCTATATGAATCACCATCACCAAATACACCTGAAAACCATATCTAGATTATTTACAACACAAACAATTGAAGAAAACAAATTACAAACCAATGATTACACCAAAAACAACGCCTACAACCTATCAAGAAAGACAAGAAACACTTCCTAAACCACAAGGCTGCAGTATTGATGCTCCAATCAATTAAAGGCACACAAGAATTGCCCCAAGTTTGAAAACCAAGGTTAATCTTTTGAAACATTTGAAAAACCTCTCTATGATGAAGCTCTCTTGCTCACCCTTTGCTCTCTCAAATGTATATTCAAGTTTCTCACCTTTTGAAATCTGAAAAATCTCTTTTTTTCGAAAGATGCAACATTTGTCCTTTTATAACAGTTCTGCACTTAAGTGAAATAAATGAGTTGTTTTTCCAATTCAATTGATTGATTTTACTCAAGTACATTTCAATCGTTGATTCTAAAAACCAATCAATTGTTTTTCATATAGTATAAAAGAGTTTCATAAAGACTTATTTTTCAAAACATATTTATACTTGATTCAATGAAGCTCTTGCATACTTGTAACATGATAAAAGCAAGCAAACAACACACTAATTCTAAGTCTAAATCATACCCAAACTAATCTTCAAACATGGATTGATTCATCAAATCTTCAAACTTGGATTCTTAAAGATCATTCTTTTATTAATTTTCCTTTCCAAAAATATAATCCCTCCAAACATTATTAATTGATTGATACCAAATGTCGTGTTGTTGAGACTCCTCATGAAAAAATCTTCGCATATTGTTGAATGGAGAAAACAATAATATCTGTCATAAGACCAAAAAAATTAAAATAAAAGTAAATTGAAAATAAAAAAAAAATATCATTGAATATCAAGAGACGAATCTGATGCTACACCGTGATAATATCAATTTTGGGTTCTTGTAACTCGGAGTACTATAAAGTTTTCATAAAGTGAAAACTCATTTTTCTTTCAAAATTCATCTATATCTTCCATTACATTTATAAGTACACCCTTTTATAGGTCAACTTACATAAGGCTCTCTAAATTCCACATTAATCTTCAATATTGGCCAAATTTTCTAATGTGGTCTTTAATTTCCACCAAATGCATCATTATTTCTAACCATAAGAATATGAATGGTTCACCATCTTGTAGTTTTTCTTTCTCATGTGACCATTCAACCACTTAACTAAAATACATAATAAAAATTACAAAGAAAATCCTAAATTATATTGACCCCTTAAGATCATATCAATATGTTTTTCGAATTAATTTGAAAATTTTCCAAATCAGGGTTCTTACGGAAATTGATTTGTGAAAAATTTGGAAACTTTATCAATTGAGTCTAATTGATAAATTGATTGATTGATATCAAATTAAGTAAATCTAATCAGTGATTAATTACATGAATAAAAAATTCAAATTTGATCAAATCAAGTCCTCACCGATATAGTTAACGTTGAAATTAGTCATTTTTAGAAACTCTATTCATTGGATTCAAATTGGTTTCTTATATTTATCAAATTCAAATTGATCTAAAGTTTTTCTAAGTATCAATTCAATAACTTGAAGTGTTGAGTCATTAGATGGTCTCATTAGTTTCATACATTAGACAATCTCATTCCTTACATGGTTTGATGTTATGTTTTGATGATAACAAAATCAAGTTTATGTTTTAATTATTTGTTTTAATAATATTTGTAAAAAATAAATAAATATGTGTGTAGGTTTAGAATGTTAAAGTTAGAGTAAATGGTCAAAGTCAAATTAAATGGTCAAAGTCAAAGTAACACATCTCAAATAACACATATCAATTTTTAATTAAATTGATTGTTTGTGAGAAAATGAATTTTTGGAAATAAATAGTATTCAAAGATCAACTTAAAGTGAAATTTTAATTGAAAGATAAGATTTGACTTTTGATAAAGAGAAAAATTTAATTCGATAAAGATAGAATTTGGTTTTTAATAAAGATAAAATTTGATTTTTAATAAAGATAGAATTTGATTTTTGATAGAGTTAGAATTTGATAGAAATAAAATTTGATTTTGATAATGATACAATTGATTTTTAATAAAGATAGAATTTGATTTTTGATAGATATAAAATTTGATTTTTGAGATAAAATTTAATATTTGATAAAGATAGAATGTGATATACCACTAAATACATTTGTTTTTCCATCTTTTGCAACAATAATTTTAAAATAAAAATATGCACAATAACACGATTTGATTTGCACCAAATTTAATACATTGGTTTTATCTTTTATTGTTTTAATTGATTTATCTCTATCCAGGAGTTTCTCAATTCACTAGTAGAAAAAAGACATTTAATCACGATTATATAAGGCTTATAAGCGCGGTTCCGGAACCGCGATAGATGCAACCGCGATAAAAAGTACTGAAGATACCATCGCGGTTGTACAACCGCAATGGAAAGTATAACATACCACCGCGGTTCTCTAGCAACCGCGTTAAAAAATGCTCATAATGTGCAAAAATGACTCAAAAAAGGTGCTGTCATTGCAAACATACCAGCGCGGTTGTAGAGAAAACCGCGTTGGTATGTTGCAATGACAACAACATTTATTTTCAATTATTTTCCAAAAATTAATTTTACTTCAAAACAATTATTTTCTGAGACAACAAAGTATGAATAAAAAGCTTACTGGCAATTTAAGAGGACAGTCAGATATAGTCTTAATGCAACTTGTTGCAAGATGACATGCTTCTTCGCAATAAAAACAGTTGGGACGCCAATCTTTTCAATTAACTCCTGAAATTTTGCAAGAAACAAAGAAAATGAAGAAAAATCGTCTAGCAATGTTTACTACCTTTTTAAAGGTAGTATAAAAAAATAAACTAATGCCTAAGTCAAGAATAAGTGCAGATATTTAGACCAAATAAGATCAGTATTAGATGATAATTCAATCACTTATGAGAATGGATCTGGCCTTTGAAGAGGAAATGCAGGTCCAACAAGTTTTATATGAATATGCTTCTCCACCTATACTAGTTTCCCCAGCTATGCAATTGGTCTAATACCACAGAGTTTGGCCCTAACCAATTATACATTGGATTTAATTCTGAATCTAATTAAAAAAGAGGAAAGGGAAGTTGAAGAAGATGAAGCTTGACAAACAAACTTACCATATGGGCATAAAACACTTTGGAGATCCCAACCATTATTTAACCTGCAAAAAACAAAATTCAAAACCTGAAGTGAAAAGGTTGTAACTACATTATAATCATAAGTTGGATTATTCTTCAACTCCAAAAGGAACTCATCATTGATATGAATTGAAATTTAATTAAATGAAGTTTCAAAATATGAAGAAAATAAGAGGAAACCCTAAACAATCAAATGAAGCAGATGATTCCCCACAACCGCATTCAGGAATCCACATTCCTACTTTATGGAGACCTCTGTTGCTAAAAAAATGAACACCTACCTTCCTGCTTCACACAAACATGTTAAAACAACATCAACATCAATTAAACAAAAAAAAGTTGAAACTAAATAAGAAATTATATAGTTCCTAAAAGCGGTAGAAGGAAGAAGATGAGTGATGACCTGAAACCTGGCTTCGCGAGAGAAAGCAGAAGAGGAAGATATGTGGTGGTGGGGTTGGCGGTGGAAGAAGAAGAAGAAAAAGAGACCTTAGGTGGAATGGCACTGCGCGACCAAAATGCCACCCCTCGAGAGAAAGAGGGAAAGAGAGAAAGACGAAAGTGAGAGAGGAAGGAAAGAGTTAACGTGCAAAACCCTAAAACAGGGCATATATACAAGGGAGGTTGTTTAAACAACCGCCCTTGTATCTTCCTGCAAAATAATTTAAAAATTATTTTGTAGATACAAAGGCAGTTGTTTAAACAACTGTGCTTATATCTTCCTGTAATTTTTCAATTTTAAATATTTGTGTCTTATTATCGCAGTTCTGGCTCCAACCGCGGTGGTATAGTTGCACTTAATTTAAAAAAATACCACCGCGTTATTTTTAATTGTGGTTTTCTTTTAACCACAATGATATTCTACCGTGGCATGTGTTTTTTCTACTAGTGATTTCATGACACTTCATGCACCATATCTGTTAGGTTATTGTCAAGTGTTATGTACAAGATTTTTTAAGCTATTTACTACACATTGATAATGAGCTAAAATGCATTAGATTAAAAATGGAATAAAGGATATATTAATTCAATTTTGATTTGATGCCTTGTGATTAAAGAAAAATCTAAACATTCAAAAATTATTTACGGCACTAGACATCTCTAAATTGAAAACCAAATTTTATCTTCATCCAATTTTAGTGTAGGTATTGTATGAGTATCAATAGCTGGATTCAAATTAAAAATAAAAGGAATTGAATATTATTGAAGATATAATTGTTTTAATTAATTCGAAACAAAAATCTGCATGCTTATTTTTTATTTAGATTTAAAATATTAGAAATTAGAATTCAAATATAAGAATATTGCATAAAACAGATTCATGTTGCATATGTCAATCTTGACATTTATAAATAAGATCTGGAGGAGTACAAAAAGATGTACTGAAGTAAGTCAAGCACTTAAAGATTAATCAAGAGTTTTGAACACTGGGCATATAGAGTAGAAAAATATTTTGGATTGAGTGTTTAAATTATTTTTCATTTTGTAAAGTTATATACAATGAGCTTTTATTGTTATATGTAAGAGTGTTTATTTTATTATTTGAGAGTTCTTGCTCTCAGGGGAGATCAAAAGGGTGTTACCTGGAGAGAAAATAATACTCGTGTTTCTTGGAGATGAGAGAATACTCATGTTCCTTGGAGATGAGAGAATACTCATATTTTTTGGAGAGGTTAGAATACTTATGTAACTTGGAGAGTTGATAATCTTTAAGTGAATATTGTATGTGGTATTGTTGTATGATATGATATGTTGAAGTGTTATGTGATTGTGATCAAGACATGGTATTTTCAGGAAAGGAAATACCCGTGTCTAGGTCAGTTAGGATGTGCACTGTCTAAGGATATGCTGCAATAATGATGTATCCTGACTCTACTAGTAATGAGAATCAAATAGATAAATATTACAAGGTGGTGAGAGTCAAAGGAGGTTCAGACTAGGTGACTGCAGTTTGAAATATAACTAGTCAGAAAAGACCCAGGTGAGCTTACTTGCTATACAAGAGTTTGATTCATTAATTGGAGGCTGTGTGGATTCACTATAACTAGTGCAAATCTCTAGATCTATTTAATGCAAAAGTCTTTTATAAGTAGAGTTAATTATTCACATATGATGATTTCATATAATTGTTTATAGAATGTGTTAATGAAGTGTGATAATTGAATGAATATGTGTTTGTGTAATTGTGAAATCTTGTTAAGTTTGTTGATGATAATGAATGATAATGTTTTAAATCATTAGCTTACCCTATTTTTCTATGTCTTGTATGTTGTTTTCTATTTGTAATAATAATACGTTATATGGGAATTGTTCTTACTGAGCCTGGAGGCCGAGAACAATAAATGTTCTTGTAGAGCCTTGAGGCTGAGAATAAGACTTCAAGGTGTCAACTGTACTGATCTCTCTACGAATATCTAATCTCTGGTAGCTGGGGCGATGGAAAAGATACTTGTCAAAGGTACTCATATGCTCCCGTTAGTGTTTGGTTATTAGAAGTTTATAGTATGAATTGGGGTAGATTTCCAAAAGTCCCTTAGCTTTGCTCACTGTTCATTATTTATACTGTCATACATGGTGATTGTCCCTTTGCCTTGTGCTATGAGGAAGACGTATAGCCTCTTTTGTTAGAGATATGATAATTGTTCTACACTATGTGTCAGAGGGAAGACATGTAGTCTCTTCTGTATAAGGTGTGATTGCTATTTTGCACTATGTGTCAAAGGGACGATGTGCAGTCTCTTCTGCATAGGGTATGATTGTTGTTCTGCACTATGTGTTAGAGGGAAGATGTGCAGTCTCTTTTACATAGGGTATGCTTGTTGTTCTGCACTATGTGTTAGAGGTAAGACGTGCAGTCTCTTCTTTATCAGATGATGGGAGCGCCGTTTCTTGGGATTATTTTCTTTGTTAGATGTGAGATGCTTGTTCCCAATGCAAAGGAAGCGAGGATGTTGGTTTGTTGGCGCTGGCTTGGTACCTGTCGGCCTGTGTACTTGTCAGCCTAGGTTCTTGTGGGTTTGGGTACTTGTCAGCTTGGGTACTTGTTGGCCCTGGGCACTTGCTAACTTGGATACTTGTTGGCCCTGGGTACTTGTCGGCTTGGGTACTTGTCAGCCTGGGTGCTCCTTGGTGGCTGTATAGTACACAAGCTGTCAGCACTAGGAGTTGTTGAATATGATTTGATGAAATCAACACGAGAATTAAGTCTTTAATGGATCCTAGCTTGCAACAGGAAGTGCATGAAGACTCATAGAGCTTGATGGAGTGTTGATCCTAGACTTAGGTTGTGTGTTTGTGAGTAGTGCTTTTGGTTCAAAATCATATGTTACATGATTGATAATTCGAAGTAATCTCCAAAATCAATTTGCTTAATCATACTTTCAAAATATTAAATAAGAACAAATCAGATTTTGATAATCTATTTCAAAAAGGGAATTAGTAAACTATTTTCAGAATCTAAACCTGATGAATTTTCTGTTAACTCAAAGAATAACTCAATTGATTGGATGATTGACTCAATCGATTGAAGTTTTAACGGTCAACTAATCAGTTTTTTATATAATGACCATGCACGTGTTTTTCACATAACAATAAGATATAGAAATCATTCTGAGCAAACTGAAGTGAAATTTATGAGAGAGAAAAAGTGTGCTTACACCTTGTCATCATTTGGCAATCGTTTTTCATCAAGAAAACTGATCTTGGAGGTTTACTATTGAATTGATCTTGTGTAACAGTGATCTTGATCTAGAGGTAAGTGTTCTACTCTAATCTTAATACATTTTGTAATCGGTTGAGTAGAATCATTGTTGTATTCATTGTATTCTTGATCATTACTTGTCCTGAGATTGTGGTGTTACAAGTTATATAGTGTTGTAATTGTAACTGGCTTAGTGCAGACTGTAGGGTTTAGTAGTGTGTGTACTGCGGGGAGCAGTGGTTGCCTATTGGTACAAGTGTTTTGTATTGTGTGAACTGATCTTGGTGATCTTAATTAGTGAAACTCTTTGCTAGTTGGCAAAGGACTGGACGTAGCCCTTGAGGAAAGGTGAAGCAGTATAAATCTTTGTGTTCTTGATCTTCCTTTCTCTCTTCTTGAACACTTATCTTTCCTGTTATCGCAAATTTAATTAATTATTTTTCATGCTTAATTGATTATTCTTTATGCTATTATTACTGTGTCTTTTTGCTATTATTACTGTGGCTTTCTGAAACTATTATATCTTTCATACAATTGACTGGAACTCATTTTTGATTGTATTGATGTGTTGATGCTTTTATGATATTATAGTTTCATCGATAAAATTTCTGAAAATATATTTTCTTGATTCAAATTGTTGTTTCTTGATCTTGGTCTGTTGTAATGAGTGATTGATTTGTTGTCCACTGTGTTTACTGTTTATCTACTGGATTGAATTCTCTTTATCAACACCTTTTTGTAATAAACTGATTGATTTCGCTTCTGTTTTTGGTATTGTATGACCAACTGGATATTTGAATCTGTTCTGAAACATATTGATCTTTGCTGGGTTATTCTGAAATTCATTGATCAGTAAATTCATAAAGAATCATCATTTGAATATTTAACACTTTCCAACATTTTGCGAAAAGTTTTAGAAAGTTTTTAATAGTTCAATTCACCCTCCTCTTGAACTTATCCTAAACCTATTTTCTACACAAGCCTCCCATGTTCGAGTAGTCTTTAGACTACAAAGAGTTTCAATAAGTGATGTTTTCAGCCATGTCCCTTGGTGGCCGTGTAGTACACTAGCCTTCCAAGCTCTTGTAGTCTAGAGACTATAAAGAGTTTCAATAAGTGGATGTTGTCGGCCATGCCCCTTGGTGGTCGTGTAGTACACTAGCCTTCCAAGTTCGAGTAGTCTTTAGACTACAAAGAGTTTCAACAAGTGATGTTGTCGGCCATGCCCTTTGGTGGCTGTGTAGTACACTAGCCTTCCAAGCTCTTGTAGTTTAGAGACTACAAAGAGTTTCAATAAGTGGATGTTGTCGGCCATACCCCTTGGTGGCCGTGTACTAGACTAGCCTTCCAATCTCGAGTAGTCTAGAGACTAGAAAGAGTTTCAATAAGTGATGTTGTCGGCCCCACTCTTTGGTGGCCGTATAGTACACTAGCCTTCCAAGCTCGAGTAGTCTTTAGACTACAAAGAGTTTCAATAAGTGATGTTGTCAGCCATGCCCCTTGGTGGCTGTGTAATATACTAGCCTTCCAAGCTCTTGTAGTCTAGAGACTACAAAGAGTTTTAATAAGTGGATGTTGTCGACCATGCCCCTTGGTGGCCGTGTAATACACTAGCTTTCCAAGTTCGAGTAGTCTAGAGACTATAAAGAGTTTCAATAAGTGATGTTGTTGGCCCCACTCTTTGGTGGCCGTATAATACACTGGCCTTCCAAGCTCGTGTAGTCTTTAGACTACAAAGAGTTTCAATAAGTGATGTTGTCGGCCATGTCCCTTGGTGATCGTGAGTATACTAGCCTTTGAAGCTCTTGCAGTATAGAGACTACAAAGAGTTTCAATAAGTGGATGTTGTCGGCCATGCTTTCTGCTGGCCGCATAGTACACCAACTGATGTCGTCTACCATCGTTTTTGCCTGCTCGTGCTGACTATGGGAAATTCGCGCCATTTTTAGGCTGGTACAGTGTTTTTCCCTACTTGAGGGTTAGGTTAAGTGGGGTGTTTGGGCCTTAGGCCTTCTCTTGATTGGACTGAAGTGTTTCAGCCCTCGAGATTTGTAAGATCGAGTGGTTGGGAAGCGAGGGGTCACTGATCACCTTCCCAATATTTTCTATAAGTGAAGGTTTTGGGAATCATTTTGGCATTTCTCATTGCTTTCTTCCTCCGAGGTCCGATATATTTTTCTCTTCTGGGAGCTTGAGTGTGTTGTGGTCTCTTCGGCCCTAAGATAATCATGTCCTCTTTGTCCTTATCTTCTACTTCCTGGTTTTCTTCTACTTCTCGGTCTTCTTCTACTTCTAAGTCTTCTTTTAGCATGCCTAGGGAGTTAGTTGGCTCTCACAAAGACTCTTCGCCTTCTGGTGTTTTAGTAGTGAGGGTTGATGACACCAACTGGCCGAGGAGTTCTCGGGTGATACTTCATTGGGTGATCCCCCTCTTAAGGTTGGGTATGACTAGGTGAGTGATCAAGTTTTGAAACAGTCCTCTAAGTATCGTTGGTCTACGTCATTAGAGTATTTCATTGCGAGTGTCCCTCTGGTTGTTCCTGATGTCGAGAGGGGATTTGTGTCGATGGAGAAGTGTTTAGTCAGTGATCGTGTTTGTTATTGCCGAGAAGAGGGTGAATCTGATTACTTCTTCATGTACTCAGCCTTTTTCACTGATGTTCATGTTCGTCTCCATCTTGATGAGTTCATCATCTTGAATGTTGCTCCCACCCAACTCCATCCTAATTCTTGGGGTTATCTCCAATGTTTTTGGCTTCTCTGCGAAATGTTTGGTCTCACTCCTTCTCCCCAGTCGTTCCTTCATTACTATAGTGCCCGACCTAGTATCCCAATTCGTTGGGTGTCACTTGTCAGCCAGTATGGGACTGTTTTGTTTGCTCCCTATATTGTTTCCTACAAGCATTCCAAGACCGAGTTCTTCCATGTTGCTATAGAGACGACATATCGCAAATATTGTTATTACGATGATGTTCCTAAGTTTCCCTTTCATTGGACAACCAATCCTGTACATTACTTATACTGGCCTAGGTCATCAATGACCGTGAGGATCAGATAATTTTTAGTCTTTTTGATAGGCTTTCGAGGAGGTTACCTACTCGAAAAATTCTCAAGCTTTACCTTTGTTGTCAACGCTGGGTTGATTTGAGTGGTATGTATGTTCTTGCATTTTAGGGTAGTTCTCGGCCAATATTAACTTAAATAAACTTTGTTTATCTTGTTCACATGCATCATGGCTCAAAAAAGTTCATCCGACATGCTGACCAAATTGCGCTTGGAGAAGGCGCAACGTACACGGGAGGCCACCAAGGGTGCCTCTTCCAGTGCTGCCAAAGGAAGGATCATTTTCCATTACCCTTCATGGATCAAATGCTGGAGCAATTAGCAGGAAAGGCATACTACTTTTTTTGGTTGACTATTCTGGTTATAACCAAATTACAGTAAATCCGCAAGATCAAGAGAAAACAACATTTACATGTCCATTTGGTATTTTTCCATATAGGAAAATGTCGTTCGGACTATGTAATGCACCTGCTACTCTTCAAAGATGCATGTTAGCAATCTTCTTAGACTTAGTAGAGAAAAGTATTGAGGTATTTATGGATAATTTTTTAGTTTTTGGATCATCTTTTGATTCATGTTTGGAGAATTTGGATATAGTATTGTGGAGATGTGTGGAGACTAATCTAGTTCTCAACTGGGAGAAATGCCATTATATGGTCATTGAAGGAATTGTATTAGGCCACAAAATTTCGAAGCGTGGGATTGAAGTTAACAAAGCGAAAGTGGAAGTCATTGAGAAACTAACACCACCCACAAATGTTAAAGGAATAAGAAGTTTTCTCAATCATGTTGGATTCTATAGACGGTTTATTAAGGATTTCTCAAAGATTGCCAAGCCCTTGTGCAATCTGTTGAACAAAGATACACCGTTCAAATTTGATCAAGAATGTGTTACAGCATTCGAGAGTCTAAAGGAAAAGCTCACCACTGCACCCGATTGGAATCATAGTTTTGAACTTATGTGTGATGAAAGTGACTATGTAGTGGGAGCAGTGTTGGGACAAAGGAAAGGGAAGTTGTTTTATGTGATACACTATGCTACCAAGATGTTGAATGATACTCATAGTAACTACATCACTACTGAGAAAGAGTTGTTAGCGATAGTATATGCTTTGGAGAAATTTAGAGTTATCTCATAGGCTCTAAGATTATGGTGTATACAGACCATGCTGCTATCAGATATTTGCTGACAAAACCATAGTCAAAACCAAGGCTGATCAGGTGGATGTTACTGCTTCAAGAATTTGATATGGAAGCAAAGACAATAAAGGAAGTAAAAATCATGTAGCTAATCATTTATCCAAGTTGGCTAATGAGGAAGTTACTTCACAGGAGACTGAAGTGGTGGATGAATTTCATGATTAAGTTTTTATGGTGCAAGAGAGAGTTTTGTTGAGAATTAGGTCAAATCTGAAGCAAAGGGTAAAAAGGAAGCTGAATTAGAAGGAAAATGCAGAGAAAGGGCATAAGTGACTTCTGGCTTAAGCAAAGGATACAATCTGGGCTAAAACTCACTTAAGGAATATTACAGTGTAGCCCTAATTTGAAGACATACAAGTTGTAGTGGAGAATCTAAAATTGAATGCTACAAGATAATGGCCGCATGTTGACCTAATGAAGGGAAAAGAAAGCTATAAAAAGCAAAAACTAGGTCAAAGAAGCATCATCACTCATTGACGGCTGCCGCTTGAAGGAGATCATCTTTTCTTTTCTTTTCTCTTGTATTTTCTAATGCTACCATGAATAATTAAGTTCCTTATTCTTGGGATTGAATGTAATTTCTCAACTTTGAATGCACTCTTTACATTACATGATATCATTAATCTTAATTGTCATTGTTTTACGTTTTATTCATACATTGATTTATATTAGAATTCTTATTGTGACTGGAAAGCACTTTTTGAATTTAGAACCAAACGTAATACTCATTTCATGTGTAAGTTCAAGGATGAATTATAATGTAATGACTGTTTATAGCAACTATGCTTAATGTTGATTAGTCTACTCTAGTAACTGGGGACAGAGTCAGGTATTTTAATTTATGAATTTCAATACCAGAGGAATCAAGTTGAATGATTTTTATTTGCACAGAATGATAATTGAGAGAGATGACGCTCACGGTATGATCAAGAATGTATAAGAAGGAGATTAATGAAATTCAATACCAAGATCTTCATTAATATAAATTTCATCAATTCAATTGTTAATTACTCTGCTCTAACATTTTCATACTCATTCAAAATCAATATCTTTCTATTACATATTCTGATTCATAATACATTGATACCAATTCAATTCTCAATTCTAAATTTCGTTCCCTGTGAATACGATACTCTTACTTATTTTCTATATTACTTGAGTACTCAGTATACTTGTTGAACAAGAGGAGTAATAGGTATTCGATTCTTTGGGAGATGATCTTAACAATTCAGTTTTGAGAATTCGGTTCAAATTTTTGGACATGATTTATGAAGTCGGATTTTGAAGACCAATTCTTACAATGTTGATATCTCTCTAATACAAGTAGTAGAATCTGAATACATACGATATGTATCCTTGTGAACCAGTGGTAAGCTAGTTTCTATGCAACTTTAATTTATTTTATATTCAAGTCATAAAATAATAATAATAATAATAATTATTATTATTATATTAATAATAATAATAATAAATATCTACTCACATTTAATGCTAAATAAGGTTAGATAAACTTGAGTCATTTCTCACCATTTCACCATGCCACGACCGTTTATTTTTACCTTACCATTAACACTTTCACCATTAGAATCTAATTAAATTCCAACCATATGGAATTATAGTAATGATTACAAAATGCAATGTAAATAGATGATCTCTGGTCAGAATATATATATATATATATATATATATCACTTTCTTATTATTTCTTTTGTTCATCTTAATTCTTTAGTTTAAGAAAGTAATGGACGCCCCTAATTTGTCCCACTCATCCACTACGAACATATCTGCGTACTTTTATGGACATGGATGGAGTACCAATGTGGTACATAATTCAATATTCTTTAGGGGAATCGCTCATTCAACCCTAACTTTCATCCAAAGTCCTCAAATTCCCTTGTTTTTGGATGGTCCAGTAGTGGTCACTTTTTTCTTGCCTCCAACAGCTCACAACAATCTTCTGAGCAATCTTTTTCCTACCATACTATAATATATAAATTTTGTATAAAAGAGTTTAATGTATAATTATGTAGGAAATATGTATAGTTTAATGTAGTTCTATATTAATATAAACATTTTGTAAAAATCTGACTTGATGTAATGTAAAATTATGTTTTATTTTAGAAAGCATAGATGAACTAATATTACTATTTTCATCTCTAATTCTCATTGAAATCATTATAATAATAGACATTCCTCGATCATAATGCAAACAATTAAACTAAGGTATATAATTTTTAAAACTACATAATACACTTGTTGTTAAACTCAATCTTAATTTTCTGAAACCACTCTTAGAATGAAAAATGTAATATTCAGAAATTTGTAAATACGATATTATTATTTCTATTCTTTTTATTGTAAATAAAATATAAATTGGCAAGCCATTTGACCACGACTTCTCACCTCTCAGCCACTCAACTTCTTATCCTCTTAATATTTGGATACTTGGCTTTTTGCCTCTCAGCACTCGACATCTTCAATAAAAGAAATATATATTTTATGTTTTTTACCTTGAAAATGAAATCTAAAATAAAAATATATGTCTTGATTGTCGAACGTATTCTCTACTAGTCACTTAAAAGTATAATACATTTTTCTGTCTTCCGCTACATCCTAAATTAAGTATATAATAATTATTGGTTCAATAAAATACAATCATTTGTTTCACTTTATTAGTTAATTTGGGACGTCACAATATCCAAGTGAGGTTTCACTGAATTTAGTTGGTTATTCTGATTCTGAATTTTCAAATGCAAATTAGATAGGAAGAACACAAAAGTAAACTTGTGTAGCATTGTCTACTGTAGAGGTAGAATATATAGCTGCAAGGAGTCACTGCGCGAAAATTCTATGGTTAAAACAACAACTAAGTGAATTTGGATTAAACCTTACAAATGTACCTCTATTATGTGATAACATCAGTGTTATTAATCTGACTAAGAATCTGGTGCAACATTCAAGAACAAAACATATTGAAATTCACCATCATTTTATTTTAAATCATGTGCTTAATGGTGAATGTGAAATTCAATTTTTTGAAATTGGGAAACAATAGTTGATTTATTCACTAAACCACTGGCTAAGGATAGATTTAATTACATGTGAACTAAACTAGGAATAATTGATTTGGTTAATGTTTCATAATCATTGAAAGAATTATTTTTTGGTATAATGATATTCTATGCAGAAAATGAATTAATTGATTCAAGATTTCAATTGGTTATTATTGTCAACTTTAATTTGTAATTATTTTATAAATTGTGGGTTTTAATGCATTATTATCTGTGAAATATAACCATTAATGTGCAACAGAGATTTAGACAACTGAGGTGTTATATGACTTATGTTAGCACCAAGGCTAAACACGTGATTTGATGAAGTCAATATTGTGAGCACCAAGGCTTAGCTTGGGAAGCTGATGAAGACTGCCTCATAAAGGATCTGTTGGAACCAACCTGGACCAGAATTGTTCAAGTGAAGACTTGTGCCAACATGAAGATAGTTGGGTGATTAGGTCTTGGTCCTTAGTTGTGTTTGTGTGTTGGTGATTAGCTTAGTCCTTAATCATGAGTGGCATGGATCATCACTTCTGAGGTGCTAAAAAGATTCACAAAGAATTTTATTAAAACTGTTTTTAATAAAAATAACCCAAAATGTTTTTGCTGGAAAAAGGTTTTTCAATCGATTGAATTTCTAAAACAATCGATTGAATGTGACAGTTATTTCTGTTACAACTGAAATAC
>Ga0209489_105977_pt1 | contig 20194 bp, 11 predicted proteins | sample SiratrowhiteBW_FD_187527 | JGI IMG/M metagenome (GOLD analysis project Ga0209489, IMG submission 187527) | Root nodule microbial communities of legume samples collected from California, USA - Siratro white BW (SPAdes) (version 2) | ecosystem: Host-associated > Plants > Roots > Nodule | place...
AAAAAAAAAAAAAAAAAAAAAAAAAAAAAAATTAAAAAAAAAAAAAAAAAAAAAAAAAAAAAAAAAAAAAAAAAAAAAAAAAAAGGGGAAAAAAAAAAAAAAATAAAAAAAATAAAAAAAATGGAAAGGATGAATTAATTCCGATAAGCTAATAAAAACATAATAAAATATCACATTTCTATGTCATTTTTTCGGGGGAAAAACATGCTTAGAAAAACAGAGCAGCTTCTAGATAAACCCGTTCCTAAATCACCAATGAAAAATCCTTCACATGCATTGGTCTAAGGCAAAAAGACAGAGAAAAGGAGATGTTCGAACATTTTGCCGGCGGAGGCGTCATCGTTGGTGGCTTGCACCGCCGTAGTGTTGCTGTGTGAATCGTACATCAAAGGTGATCGATCCCTTGTCTTGTTAGGTTTTGAAATGCAGAATGGGATCGCAACAACGAAACCGGGTTCTGGCGCCGAGAGAAAAAAAATAAAATAAAAGAGAAAAAACCACGTAAGTTATGCAATTACAAAATAAATCAATAAATTGCATTTTCCTTCCAATTGCAAATATTATATATTTACTTATATGCATATAATTATGATAAATAGATATTTTAAAATTTAAAAACCATGTTCTAATTAAGATTCTGTTATGCTCAAATTACTGGAATTAAAATTCATAAAATTACTCGACGCAACGATCGATTAGATGGCTTACAAAGAATAATTTTAAAAATAAAAAATACTTAATTTTTAAAAAATATTTATAGAAAAGCTTACATTATCATACACTTAAAACACTCAGTTATTTTAAAAATAAATATATTAAGAAATTTATACATTTAAATATAAAAGTATTTTGAACTTCATGAAGGACGTTTCGTTTTCACTTCCAGAGTTAAGAGCTAGCAAACTCCTCGTTCTGTTCCATTACTGCAAAATTCAAATTCGAAACGGAAGCAAATCGAATTGATTTTGTTATAAGATGGAGCAGGAGCAATCGGAAGTAATCGAATACTTCGTGAAGAAAACCGTTGCTTCCTCCAACGCTAACGCACTCGTTTCCGTCCTTGTAGAAGCCACTTCTCATCGCAACCTCTTCACTTTCTCTGAAATTCTCTCCCTCCCCTGTCTTCAACAGGTTCTTATTCCTTCACTATTTTCTTCGCACTTTTCTAAAGCTTTACCTGATTTCTTGCTCCTTTCTGCTTCTAAGAGTGATAGTAGTCGATTTGTGAAGGGAAGTGGAAAAGCAAAACTGAGTTCATAATTCTCAGGTGTTTTGTTTATTGATTTATGGCGTTCGTGTTCGCGTTCACTGTGATTATGTTGCATTTTGGATGCAGCGAAATTGATCATGCTTAATGGCTAGCATTTTAAATAAATGTTGTTCTTATTATTATAAATGCAGTATTTAGTTTAGACGTTTTCTATCGCCATTTTTTTGAGGTAATATGAAAATTTGTGTGACATTAGCTCCTAGATTAATCGTGTATTCCTGTTTTATGGAGAACAATTTTAATTATTGTTGTTATATATAAATAAATGAATAATTTAGTTTAGGGAATTTCTGTTCTCGGTTTTTTAGGTAATATGAAAATTTGTGAGTAACATTAGAATGCTGTTTTTGCCAATTTTTCGGTGAAATAGTTCCTATATGTCCTGCTGTAATTTTTTCACCTCTGATTTCTCGCAGCTTAAAGCAACTGAGAATTCTGTTTATCTTGATATGCTTCGGTTGTTTGCCTATGGAACATGGAGTGATTACACGAGTAAGCCTATGGATTTACTGTTATGTTATTTTTTCCCTCCCTACATTGTTTGTTTTTCTTTTCCAACAGTAGTATGTTGTTGATGAGTTAGATCAATATTGCAGTATCCATCTTTTACTATTTGATGACATCTTCATGGTGAATAATGAATTTTGAATTTATAATTCTTAATGCGCACACTGGATGTTGGCGACCTGAGATGGAAAGTTGTAACTTGTGAAATCATATGAAAGGGTGATTGAAAATTAAGGAAACAAACGAGGACTCAAATATTGAAAACCAATATTAGTGATATCACCACTTGTTTAATTACTTGTCATTATTTTTAGATTTTTATTTGATTGTTTTAGAATTTTTCCTTTTTGTTTTTCTTAATAATGTATTTGAATATGTCCTACTTTCGGTTAGTTTATGTTTACTACCCTTGATATTAATTGGTAGTTCTTTTTCCCGTAAAAAAAATCTGCAGGACATTTTAGTTTTTAGTAAATATTACAGTTTTTTAACGTCATTGCCATGTTTTTGGAATTGGCTGCAGCACCATCAAATATGGTGTGGTGGATTTTTTATTTTTTACTTACTGCCTTGAACTACTATTAGCTATTGACCTCACTAGTTTCTTAATGCTTCTCATAGATATTATTAACATTTCGGGTTTATATGAATTTAAATAATATAAGGTATGTTATGCTGGAGCAGAAGCATATTTTTCATTTTGTGATTTGTCGGTCATAGCCCACCTTACTGTGTTATGCTTGATGTATCCTCCACCTCGTATTAGTTTCTACTTTGCGGTTTGCAAGGAAAACTCGTACATTTATCCTCATGTAATGATTTTGTTATTTTGTTTTAGCATCTCTGTTTCCTCATTAATTTATATGTAAATAAAAATAAAATAATAGTGTTTATTAAAATGTTTAAGTGGCTTGTAGATAATGCTGGTCGTCTTCCGCAATTGATACCTGATCAGATCCTCAAGCTTAAGCAACTCACTGTTCTTACACTGGCTAGGACGTACGAGGTATTCTTTCTTTGTTTTGGATCGGCGGGATATACGAGGTTTTACCTATTAGATCCACTGTTATTGGCTATCTTGCGGTACTATTTTGCTTTAAATTGTTATTGGAGGTGATCACTTAACCATTATAATGTGAGAATGAGTGGCACGTGTCCTACTCTACTCCAGATGACTTGCTTTATGGGTGTAACTAATGTTATCAATGGAAGTTCACATATATAACTGGGTGAAAAAATGAATTATTTATGCTGTGTCTGTCTTGTGATTCTCCAACCCCCACCCCTTTGCAGTAGTGTGATAGGTCCTGAATTTAGGTGCTCATGCCCTGATGTTTATAACGGCTTTTAGTTTCTATATCATTGTGGGACTTGATAATGGCATCATGCTTTAATTTCTGTATTTAATTTGTTACGTGCTGGCAGACCCTTTTTATCTTCGTCATTCATTTTGATCTATTGCATTTGCTAGATTGTTCACCAATGTGCGTACAATACAATTATTTGCTTGAAGTTCTTGTACGATTATAATGTCAAAAATACCTCATATAATTAGGGTAAAAAATTCAGCGGTGGTGTGCCGGTTTTACATCTTCTGCATTTTGCAATACACACCTCTTTTAACGCTGCTCCCCATTTACCCTTAGATCTGTTATGTGATTAAGTTTTGTGATAGATAAAGTAGGTCAAACTACGGTAAACTCTAAAGTTTTAAAATAAGAAAATAAGAAACAGGTTAAAATTCATATTCATTCTTGATGCTCCTGTCCTTGACAGGTGTTGAAATAGAGGATTTTACAACTTTTAAAAAATTCTACATTAGATTTCAATTGCTTTCATTTCAAATTGTTTAATTTTTAAATTTGGATAAGACAATTCAAATTTATTGAATTTTAATTTTCTTTTTTAATAGAGTATCTTAATTACTATCAAAATCAAGAATGTCAATTAAAAAAGTTACCACCAAATAATAATAGTGAGTCAATAAAAAAATCCGGCAAAAAAAAAATAATCATTATAGATTTCAACCTAAAAAATATAGTTGACATTCAACAAAAAAATAGCTTCACCAACACTCGTCAATAATATTCTAACAAGCCTCAATTTAGAAATATCCTTGGCCTACATTGGCAGATAAGTAATCTCAACAATTTCAGTTGTAAATAACCTCTATTACTTTGATTATAAACTTTGACTTACATCAACCAAAAAACAACCTCAATGGCGTTACTGAAAAAAAATCCTTGGCTGGCTTTAACAGAAAAATAGTGCTGCCATTGTTGGTCAAGAAAACCCTGATTACATTGGTAAAAAATTAACCAAGACCTACATTTTGATTGACCTTTGTTAAAAATCAACCCTGACAAACATTCACTGAAAATAATCCCAACTAATGTCAACCAAAACAGTTGTGTTTGACCAGACAAAAAGTACTCTTGATGTTGACCAAGAAAACACTGACTAATGTTATCTAAGAAATAATATTAACCTATATGATCAAAAAAGTAAACTTTGCAATGTCACTAAAAATAACATGGTCGACTTTAACATTAAAGAAACATTCACCGATATCTATCAAAAAAATCGATGTCAAACCGATGACACCCTAAAGTGAGCTAACAACATCTTGAATGAAGTTAAGATGACGACGTATTAGGCTTCTTATTGCAAGGAAGACGTAACAGTCCCATAATATGTGCTACACTTATACCGTGCATATTACTACTCAATTAGCCCTTTAGCCAAGAAGGCTTCTGGGCATGTCTGTGTCCTTTGTGGGCTTGCTATCATTTTGTTTATGATTTGTCCGTGGTATTCTGCTTAAGATTATTTGAGAAATTAGCTTGCTCTTCTTTGGAGGATATATTTTTTTTAGTTACACTTGGAGAATATCGTATCCTCTCTTTAGGTCTCTCTAAACTTATAAAAAATGGAAGAGGAATCCAGCGCTTAGAATCTGTTTCTTGATTCTGTAGGATTGTTTAATCGAACTCGTTATTTTAAATTGTCATCTCTTTCTCATAGAACATGAGTAAATTTCTGCCAACTGTTGCTTTTTTGAGACTGAGCTCTTTATCTTTTGACATTTATAGTCAATTTTTATAGGTGTGTGTTTATTTTTCTTTAGGTACTACCCTATGACCAACTGATGCAGGAGTTAGATGTGACAAATGTTCGTGAACTTCAAGATTTTCTAATTGATGAATGCATGTACTCGGTAGGCATCATTATCTTTGAGATAATATATTTATGCTCAAACTCAAATGTGATAATATTAATGGAATGTGCATTTTCTGAATAGTCATTCAGCAGATGATGTAAGATAGTTATTAATAAGCTTTATGGATTTCATCAGGGATTAGTAAGAGGAAAGCTGGATTATGTGCGACAATCCTTTGTGGTCCTAGCCCATCATCATCTATTATTTTCTAAAAATTGCACTTTTGATCCTTGTTGCTTTTTAATTTAACAAGTTCCCTATTGGAATCTTTGAGGATAATTTCAGGTCCAGTTTGCAGCATGTAGGGACTTGAGACCTGCTAAACTAGGGAGTATGATACAGACACTCTCTAACTGGTAATGCATTTTTTTCATGTAGGAGATTGAATTTAGTCATATGTATGACTATTAGTAAATTAACTACCTGTATGTGGAAAAAAGTATTTAAATTGCATCATCTCATGGTAAACATGGCTAGTAAGACTGGATAGTGATAATATCAGTGCAAAGCTGTAATTTCGCTGCTTCATTGTTTCGGAATATTGAATTTTTGGAGTATGGTCCCCTTTGAAAATAGGCTGTATTCTAGTTTGCTTAGCATTCAGGATCGGTTGAAGTTGGTTTGAACTTCCAATCCTCAACATATCTCAAACTTTGTATTTTATGGAAAGCTTTTGCTTCTTAGGTTTTTGCTTTCCATTTCTGTGTCTTCTTTATGGTTCAGAACTTTTCAAAATGCTAATTAATTACATTCTACTATTTTCAAAATGTGATAGAGTTTCTCTCCTGACTAGTAGTACTGAAATATAATTTATGACTGGGAAACATAGGTTGTCTACATCAGAAAATCTGCTTGTTTCAATTCAAGAGAAAATATTATGGGCTGATGCTAAGGATGAAATTGAGAAGAAGCACAGGAAGTGTGTGGAAGAGCATATACAAGAACTAAAGAATAATGTTGTCAAGGTCGGTTGAGTTTATCTTCATCCTTTCTTTTCTCAGCATCCTCCCCTCCCTAATACAGATAAGAAAATGTCCAATAAAATATTGTTTGCATGTAATTTTGATCTTATATATAACTTGTGGTTTGGTTCCATAATTGATGTATCTATACGGTGAGAAGCGGGATAATTTGTGTAAAGGGTTTGTTCTGATAATGTGGAATCATGGCCCAAAGTTATAACAGAACCCTACTAAGATACTGTATGTTTACCATCATGGCCCAAAATTATCATATCAACAATCTAGAGAAACTGCCATTGACAACTTCTGTTCTGGATCTAGGATCAAACCTTGAAAATACCCACAAATCCCTTCTATAATTTATCTCCCATTTTTATTCTGGTGATTGCCTAGAAGTCTCATCTGAGATCATGATACATCTTTTTTTTCATTGTTGCTGATTGTCAGTACCTATTTTGGGCATTCAATGGTGGAATTCTGACATAACTGGATTAGAATTAGTAAGAAAAATGGAAAATTTATTCAAATCAATCCTCACATTGTAGCTCAATAGTAGATGGATTCATAAAAGGAAATGGTTATGACAATTGCTTAAAAAAATAAAATACAATTCAGCTATTCGAGAGACCTGGACTCTCCCGTTGATGTTTTTGATTTAAATCTTACGTCCCTAGTAATTCTCTCGTATCACTCTGCTGATTTAATTTAGTCTGATTGGGTTGCTCAGTCAGTTCCTTGAATCCCTCTACTGTATGCAGTTAGTAATGTGGGGCTATTAGTTCGGCTTCTGGAAGATGTTTATGAGGAAAAGCATGTATTATTGCGAGGGAGGGAAACAAAATTATGCGAGAAATATATAGCACTCTAAGATGATAACTGTCTGCATAAATATCATATCCAACCAGCCCTTTTATCTCTCTATATTGACTTTAAAGTTTAAGGGCAATTGTGTTGGGCAAGGATTTCGCGTTATACTTGTAATGAATAGAAAAAGCATTCAGTTAAATTTTTAGCTACTTATAGCTGCTGTATGCGGCGTTCAACACCAAGACTATCCTATAAAAGGATGTGGAGTTTCATTTGATAATAATATAAAACCTTGTCTGTTAGACACACTGGTACTGGGCTGTCATAATTTATTGTGGGGATATATTGGTCGACATGTCTTACTTGATGGCAGAAGTTGTACACTGTATACAGGCCGGCGTTAATATTCGGAATCAAGAGGATAATGAAGTTCGCTGCCTACGTAAGAGGTATTCTTCGACAACTTTGCAAATACCAGAGTCTGAGCATTTAACTAATGGATAAAATATGTTTGAAGTTAAAATTGGTGTAAGTTTCCGAATTTTAGAAACAACAATTTTGGTCCTCGTATATTTTATAATCCGTCCATCTTTTAAGGAACATCAGATATTTAGGATGAAGGACAAATTTCCCATATTATATAAAAAGGACCAAAATTATTACTTTTAAAGTATAGAAACTTGGATAAAAAATTGTACAACTTAAAACACATCGTACTTTGATTAACTGTTTTAATAAAAAATTATTGTGTATTATCTAACTAGTCATGACATCACCTGACTATACTAAAAATATCTTTGGTTTTCACTGGCCTATCATCTTTAATGTATGTATAAATATTTAACTCTTCAATCGCCACATACAATAGTTATTAGAAGTTACAGACCCTTTCTCCCCCTTCCCTTTTCTTTTGACCTGCATGGCATTGTAAAGAAAGCTGGATATGAATATTTTCTGTGGCATACATTTCAAGCTATAATGTAATTGAGCTAAGCATTTTCTTAGATAATATTTTTTTTCTGGTATTCTATTTAGCAATAAAGCTTGGGAAATTTGCAGGAAGCGGCATATAACATCTTGAACATTGCAATGGATGAAGACGTTCATTGGATGGGTGTTTAAGTAGCTTTTCTGACTTCAAATCTAGGCAAGCTGAAACTGACAATATAGCTTTTAGAGACAAGTATATCTCATCGATATTGAACTTGTCTGTCACACCACATTAAGAGGTAAGAACAAGGGAAAACCTGTTATTTCTCCAGGGTTTTATTTTGGATATTGATGCTACTAATTGAACCATTATAGTCTTCAAATGATATGGTGGTGTGGCCTTTTCTTTTTGTGTTAGTAAATGATATGTTGTTTTTGTTTGCATTGTGCGTCGTATATACTGCCTCTTTCTGGGTGTGTATGATTTTTAGTTTTTAAAAACTATCTATGAAAAGTTTAAAATACTAATTTAGAGTTATTCTTATCGAACACATTTATTTTTTGTATTTGAAAACAATCAAACCAACAACCTCCCATATTAAATTATTTTTGTACAATGGTACTAAAGAAGGAAGTTTGATTTTCAAAAATTTATACAAAAAATGTATTTTGAATGGTACGAAAATCATAGGAATCTTACAAACAATGACTATTTAAAAAAAAAAAAAAAAAATAATAGATATATATATATATATATATATATATATATATATATAAAATTGAGTTTTAAAAATGTGTGCTTAGTTTGTCTTATATTTAACCATATTTTTATTATATTCTTTTATCATTTTAAATAGCATATAATTATGAATATTTTAAATAAAGTCTATGTTATGTATTTATTATATAAATTTTAATTTTTAAATTGACCCGAGTCTTTTGGCTCCGTCCTGATAGAGTAACACTTACTTCAACAGTCAACATACCTAAATTCATCCTGAATAAGTATTTTTTTATAAACATTTTTTTTTTGTTAATAGTACTATTTTGGTCAACACGTGTGTTTCTTCTTTCTCACGTTTTCACTCCACCGTCACCATGTTCCTTTAGTATTTTGTGGAATGATTGTGTTCTGAGAACTTTGTTCCAGGCTTCCCGGAACGTCAACGATTGCCATGTGAATGAGAATGGAAATGGCAATCAGTAGTTGTCACATGCTAATTTATTGAAAGACATATTCATTGATTACTTTGCTTCCTATCCTTAAAAAAATATAATTATATTATTTAGCAATGGTGATATTGAAAGCCTTTTTATTGCCAATAAAACTCAATCTCACTCCCTAAGTATCTGTTTAAATATAATCAAGCCACTGCTGAATTCATTTGTTGTTTACAAAGTCAGATTTATCTTTCATGAAAACAATTATAATTATTGATGAAGACTAATGGTATTACATGATAGTTTAATTACATTAAACTTAAACAAAGCAATAAATTAGCCAAGCTCAGTAATGGGTTGCAAAGAGTCGTCAAGTGCTCTAATAATTTATCAGAAAGTAAGTAATCACAGTGTCCTTATAAGCTTTTTATGTAGAAATTTTGTGAATCTAGACTGACAAAACTTAATTTAGTCTTCAAATTTAGTGATTAAGGACTAAATCATATTTTTTAAAATTTTAAGGTATTAAGGTGAGTTTTTCTAAATTTGGAAATCAAAACTATAATTACTTTAAATTTCAAGTATTGATACACATTTTAATATATAATAAAAAAAGTCTTCTCAATCTTTGAATTGGCTTAGTGATTTCACATCATGTGTGTTCATATGTTGCAAGGAGAATTTACATAGCTATGAATCATATTTTATCTACATCGATGTACATTTAGGAAATTATGCGTAGTTTTATTCTGTTTTTACATTTTTTTAAGAAAACACCTACAAGAATTTAGCAGGTGATTTAACCATTGTAAACACATCGATCTTCCTCATTTCCACTTGAATTTATGCAAAGATATTTTCACACTTAAATTAATAAATAGAGTAGTCAAACATAAATGTAAGCTTGTAATAGAATCTTGTAATAAACTAACCTATTTGATGTGGCCAAGTTCGGCTTACCTCCTCAATTGGCTTGACCCATCTTATTTAAACATAAATTAACTTAGTTTAGTTGTGGGTTATACTTTGACCCATTTAAACCTGAAGTATTAGAACATTATTCTAAAAGTCATAAACTAAAGAAATATAAGGTAAATATTGATGGTTTCAAATGCATACAAATTGAATAATTCAAAATTATACTAAAACAACTTCAAAAGTATACAATATTAATTCATTAAATTGGATCATATAAACTTTTAATACTAAGTAACCAAAATTAGTGAAAATTACAATCATTAATCTGAACTATTAATAGAAATGTTGCATACAAATTGAATAATTCCAAGTTATACTAAAACAACTTCAAAATTATACGATATAAATTCATTAAATTGGATTATATAAACTTTTAATACTAAGTAACCAAAATTAGTGAACATTACCACCATCGATCTTAACTATTAATAGAAATGATTGAACATGAATAATCATCGAAAATTTATGAGTTTGTACAACCTAACAACCATCCATCTCAATCACTAAAAATAATTTTAACCAAAATTGATGTTTGTAATAACAATAAATATATTGTACCTTCACTGATTTCTTTATTACAATCACAAGGAATCACAGAAAAGAGGGAGATTTTCGTGAACACTGAAAAAGGAAAGTTTGTCACGTCACAAAGGAGGAAAACTTGTTGTATTGTGGATAACTTGTCTTTATTATGTTAGGGCCTATTACAAAAATATTAAAGCTCCTTTCAACTACAAAACTTGTTATTATCATATGCAAATGACAATAACAATCATTGTAAAATATAATATTTTTTAAGAACAAATTATAAGTGAGTTGAATTTAGTGTAACTTTAATTAAGATGGATCATGTTTATCTAGAATACACAACCCACTTTCATAAATAAATTATATATATTATTCATTCTACAAGAATGAATTGATGTATAATATAAATGATAGAGATATTTATTTTTATAGATCCATTATTATTCTTTGTAAAATTGTTATGTTAAAATCTCAAATCATTGTTTATAATATCATAATCCATTATGAGAAAACTTTAAAAATATTCTTACAGCAATATAAGTGATAATCATTTCATTATCTTTTGGTCACGAAAAACCTTACCCATTATATTGGTCAAGTTATTTAATGTGAAAGAACATGATGGATCGATCAGTCCGGAATGCTATAAAAGATTAAAAAAATTATTGTTCATAATCAATTCAACAAATTCAAATAAGATTACTAGAATTCTCTTTAAATAATATATTCGTGAAAGCTCTTTTTTTCGATGAAAGGATCCAATTCCATGAAGATTACTTTTATTTATGGAAATTTTTTTTAAAGTGTTTTCCTTAACAAATTAAGTTCGAATCTGCATCACTATAAATTACGTTGGATAAATTTAAATATTTTAAAATTTCACGTTCAAATTTCTCTCAACTGGATGGTGGGTCCAGAATATCTAGATGAGGAGTGAGGAAAAACGTGATTAAGTTGATCAAGACATGCATGTCTAATCATTTACCAACATAATTCAAACAACTGGATGGAAGTGATAAATTTTATTTCAAACTTGATTATAAAAATTATTAATCAAGAAAATGTAATAAAAAAAGTAATTTAAGCCGATTTATATAATAAAAATATAATCTAATTCATTAATTAACAAAAATTTATGGATTAATATCCATCTCCATAAAAGTAATTTTTTAAAATAAATTTTGTAAAAAAAAATATTTGTTAAAACTTTTTAAAATGGTAAATTTAAAAATATTTACTAAGAAAAAACTGATTGAATTAATTTTGATTTATTAGATATTGATAAGAGGATGTTATATTTTGAAAAATAATAGATACAGTATTAATCATTCATAAATATAAGAATTTGATTTGACCTAAATTTTTTATATTTTAATATTGAATAATTGTGAATGAATGGAATGTTGTGAATGAATGGGATGGATTATGGATGAAGCAAACATCAAAATCGTAATTCCCCAGCTTGTTTTATTTTACAATTTTAATTAAAATGTATTTACACTCAGGACATTTAATTATGAATAAATACGCTTAGTCTAATTGTTATATTTATATAACAGGAGAAAAAAATTGTGTATTGCCAGCGTAAAGTAGTTTTGAATTGTCATTTACTAAATAAAGTGATAAGTGGAAGCAATGATTAGAAATTATGAATAAGAAAATTTCTTAAAGATAAACATATACAGATTAAATTAAATTGTAAATATAAAATGAATATTTTTCAAATATAGAAGTAAATTAAAATTATAAAAAATGCAAGGAATTACTTACAGATTTAACCTAAATAGAATATCTCCGATATATTTAGTGTATTTATAAATGAATATTTCCATTGGTTGCTAAGAATTGATTGGTGATTGGCGTAAGTGATGTGTATTTATCACCTTACTTAAATTGTATATATTACCTGCATCTTTCATTGGGTTATTTTTTGTCATAGAATCACGTTTAAGGTTTAGGATTCATATGAAAAAAAAATAAAATTATTAATTCTAGTTTGGATGTTAATATCGAAAACTTTGAAGAATATGTTGGGGTCTCATTTCCTCTGATTGCAGATAAAGAAATTTTATATTCTTATGTTTTCTGAAAATCTTCATTAAGTTTCATATTTTAAATATTATTTTAATTTTTTTTACATAATATAGAAATTAATGTATCACGTTAGTATGTTGGTTTGTACCCAGTCTTAGTCAAATTTTATTCAAATTTAGAAAACGAGTTGTCAAAACTTTCGGCGCGTGAGTTATAAAAAAAATATTAATAGTTTGATTGGGTAAACAATCTACAGATGATAATTTATTTTAATAAAACTTTTGGAGGTTTTTTTATCAACTCAATCTTAGTTCGAACTAAGTTCTGTGACAGATCTTATCCATTTGGTCTCCATAAGAAGTTTGTTAATTTAATCTAAATTTTAAACTGGTGTCAATGTTGATTAATTAAAGTTATTTTTTGTTAAAATTATATTAAATTGATTTTCGAAGACTATTAATTAGATTTATTTTTTTATTAATATAAGGTGGGAATATTTTTCAATCAACATCAATTAGAACTTTCTCAACTACTATTAAAAAGTTTTTTCTTATTTAAATTAGTTAAACTTTTTTATGTAAAATTCAGTCATTGTTAATAGAAGTTATATTCTCTTTATATTATTCAATTTATATTTTCAAATAAAGAAGTTAAAATTATTAACGTTACTGAAAGATTATAGATTAATATTAATAAGACTATTTTTTTCACTTTTTGAGTGATGTCTCCAAAAATTGTTTTTTAATGATGTAAGGAAAATGTTGGTTTTTCTTTATCACTGGCTCAAATTATTATCATCGACATCAATAAAATATTGAATAGTCATTAAGATGAGTCATTCAAGAAAAAAAAATTAATAAATTTAAATTATAATCTCAAAATTATAGATTTTATTTCAATTTCATTTTTGGTCTGTTACTGTTTAGAAAAAATAAAGAAAAAGTGAGATAAATATGAGATTGAATAGTTAAATAATATTATAACAAAGAAGAGATAAATATAAAATTATATATATATATATTAAAAAAATTAGATTAATTAAATATGTTGACTGAGTTATATTATCATTAATTATCAACTTATATGACAAAATTATTTTATTTTATAATACTTATTTTAAAATTATATTCTAAGGTAATTTTAATTAGGTGATAATATAACAATATTTAAATTCATAACGTATCAAATTAATTTAAAAGCTGTATATTTTGGATAGTATATTATATATTATTGTGGGTCAGAGATGAATAGTATTCATAATTAACATCGAAATAATTCACCAGATCTATTAATAATCAACGTTCTCTTTCGTAACGACTATTTTATCAATTAGCAGTTTGTTTTATTATTTTTTAAGTTTAATTATATATAGCTATAGTCACTGTAAATCTGTACTATATTAATCACTTACAGATTATCCTTTTTAACCGAGTTATTTTACTCAACATGAAATGTATAACATTAGGCCATTTAAAGTAATACTTTTAACTTATTTAATCACAAAATTAAATACACCGCAATAATCCATACTAAGTAAAGAAAATTAAACCTTCTTTATAAATAAATTATTATCTTAGATATTGTATTCACACACATATATATATATATATAGACACACACACACGTTATATCGATTATATTAAAGAAATAATTAATTATAACTTTAACATTATGTGTTAATATTTATATTTTTCTATTAAAATAAAAATATTAATAAATAATAAATATATTTTACTTTTTTAATACAACTTTTTCCTCTTTTTTTCTTTTCTTTTTCACTGTCTTCCTTATTATCATTTCGTAAGAAAAGTTAGTTTGAATTCTGCGCAGAGCTTTACCCTATTACGTAGATGAATTGAATTCATCTGCATCTAATTCAAATTCAAAGTTATTTATAAAACTATACTTTAAAGAAGTGTAGTGAACATGTCCCATTAATTGAAACTCGTTTTTCTGTCTGCAAAACATGAATTCTCAGACATGTTTTTTTATTTTTTCCAAAAACTCTCTTCCATCACGAGTCAACATGAACATGCTAAAATAAGCATTACACACCATTTCACGTCTAACAATAATATTATTTTATTGAAAAATAATATTATTTTATTAATAAAAGTAAGTGTGAAATGGAAGTAATTTTACTACAGTGATGTTAAAATATTTTTATTCTAATTTAAAATGGTCGGAAACAGCACCGTACAAAGTACTATATATATACACAATCCATGGATGAAAGCTCATCACCAAGTTGCAGTAACAACAACAAAGCTATCTCCGAATCTAATATGGATACTTATGATTACACCAACACTACGAATGCTGCTTCAGAATTTGATATTGAACATTACATGGTTCAGGATGAAGCATGTGGTTTGAACAACAACGTTGTGGTCTCAAACGAGAATTGTTTGTCTGGGAAAGTAGAAGAGGAAGTGCCCAGAGGGACGAGGTACAAAGGAGTGAGGCGTAGGGCATATGGAAAGTTTGCAGCAGAGATAAAAGATCCAAACAGAAGTAATAGGATTTGGCTTGGGACTTATGACACTGAAGAAGAAGCTGCTTTGGCTTATGACCATGCAGCTTTCAAGATCAGAGGCTCCAAAGCCAAGCTCAATTTTCCTCACCTCGTTCCTCCATTGGAAGCATCAAGCTCCCACATCGATGACCCTCCTTCTTCTTCATCGTCCACATCTCAGGATCCTTCAGAAGGGTCCAAGAAAAGGAAGGGACTAGCTGGTTTGCTCAATAAGTTGGCACATGAAAAGAACAGAATTTGATGTGTTTGATTTTGATCTACCAAAAACTAAATGTCATTTTATGTTGTTTGGTAGATTGATAATAATATGATACATTGTGGTATACAAAAATAAATTAGTATATAGAATATTAAGTCTCCAGCAACTAGTAATGGAACTAAGTTGAAATGTTGCAGATGCCAAACATATTGTCTAAATATCTCATTTCCTTAATAAATTTTATGTTTAATATCACACATTATAATGTCAAGTATGGTACTCAATCCAAAAAAGCCATAATACTATATTAGGTATTTTAAAAAAATATACACCATTATTATATTATACAATCATATATCACATGTTTTACAATCATACACTTTTGTGTATAAACAATGCATAAAAATATCTTTATACCACTTTTAACATAGAATACATCATATACTTAACAATTTTATAAATATAAACTCCTCATGGTATATGCTACATAAAATATATCATAATTTATTAAATAAAACACATCATATATTTAATCAAATAACCATATTTAAACATTTTTATATATTATATACACATATTTAATGGTTATAAACTTAAAATTATATCAATTTCATCATATAAAATAATACACAATCTTATTTAAACAAACTTTAACAATAAAAAAGAAAACTAAATACTGTTAGAATCATTTTAGCTCAACCAATAATTGTTATTTTAAACAAGAATATATATATATATATATATCTATATATATATATATATATATATATTTATAAAGAGAGAAAGGGTTTGTTATGTATTTAAAGAGAAATGCAAGTTGAGATTTTTAAACTGCAAAAGAGAAATAGCTTGTATAAAGACGTTTTCTAAAGTATTGTGTTTATTGGGCCATGAGTGCGTAGTTATTCCCGCCCATTGGATTCTCTTCCCGTAGAGCTAATCTTGTATAATGTCTTTTTCTTCCTGCACCGTCATAATTTCTATCTGCACCAGCAGAATTTTTAAAATGATTATTCTACTCTTCATAAAAGTGAATATTGAATTATCTATTTTAAAAATATTTTTTGAAAAAACTTTCCAAAATATAATGTATAGAACTGAATTTTTGGTACAGGATTTTTAGAATAAAATTTTTAAAACATGTTTTTCGAAAAACATGAATTATACTTTTAAATAAACTTTACACATAAGATACATTTCAAATGAGTTTTATAGAACAAAATTTATAAAAAAAAAAAAAAAAACTTTTAAAACATATATAATAATTTTTAAGACGAGTTTTTTCATAATGAGCTTTTTTTCAAAACGAACACTCTATTCTTATTCTTCCTCTCAAAAAGTGTAATATAGAATGGTAGTAACAAAGTAGCTTAGTGCAGCAAGAGAGATATTGTTTCTTTTTCTATTAATGTGGGAGTACAGTTAGTAATAATGTGGTGTAGTGAGGAAAAACTTTGTATAATTGTAAGACAGTTGCTTCTTCTACCATCATAAATTCTTTCTACACTTTTCATTACAATAATTTTTAAATACTGACATGGTGTCTAGTATTGGCACACGTTAGCTTTTGCTTTTTATTAGCACTTGCATTTTAGTAAGATAAGCTTTTTCCAAATTCTTATAAAGCTAAAACCACCAATTGTTTGGAAAACATTCCCAAAACTAGAATACTAATTTTGAAAAAATCATTCTGAAAAGATAAATCGTATTATTAAAGTGTTTTACAAAGAATAATTTGTATTTCACAATCTTCCTTTAGATTTTTATTTTTGGAATATTTTACATGTGTTGTTTAAAATATTTTTAATACATTTTAGATTATATGTTTTGAAAAATATAAAAATTTTAAAATATCATTTTCATTAATTTAGTGGTGTAAAAGATTATGGAGGTACAAGAATCAAAATTTTACTTGAATCATTTAGAAATTCAAAAGAATAGTAAGAAATAATTGAAATTTTTGGATATTAAACTTGTGCTGCATTTAATGTACAAGGAAAAAAGAGTAGACTATTTAGCGTTCTGAAACTGCTCCATTGAACACCTTACCATCGCAATTTTAGACTGTATTGACATTTGGGCTTTGCTATTGAAACCCCAGTTTACTATTTAAATTCCTCAACTTTTCACTTTTATTCCTCTTGATGAAAATATCTTACAAAGTTTTTGTTGGGTTATTTGTTTAAAAAAATTCAAGAGGAAAAATAAGTTATTGCTATAAAATAAATACAATGATGACTTAATTTTTTTAAAAAAAGGGGTGTGAATTCAAAATATATAAAGAAAATAATTTTTGTTATATTAAATGAAAAAACAGTTTTTCAAATTGGTTTTAAAAAAATTAACACGGTGAATTTCTTTTTGTTGTATTACTTTTTCCCGAAAAGTTTAAGACAGCGTAAACAAATTAATTTTTTTTTTTTGGGCCAAAGGATAACTATTTTAGACTAAGTTCAGGGCATTGGCAAAATTGTTATTTATACAATAATTTGTACAATTATAGTTTTTTTTTATATTTATTTGTTTGTAATTTTCACCAGCTTTATCAATTATTAATTTTTTTTCAACTATTTTTAGTGAAGTTTATTTTTTCAACGATTTTTCACTCATAAAATTAAAACCCAGATACTATATTTTTTTTTTTTTTAAAAATCAAGACTAATATCATTCGAAACAACTGCTTGTTGATTTATCTTTTTCTCTTATTTTAATTTGCAATGTAGGTCTAGGTTAACGGTCATTTTATCCAGGTTAAGTTACAGAAATTAGAATAATAATAACACTTTTAGTTTGATCGTTTATCAATTTATTTGACAATTATATCTTATTGTGTTTATTAACTTTCCTTAGTCTTGTGGGTTTGTTTTAATTGTATTATTGTGTTGTTATTTTATCATCGATCTTTAACCATTTAAAAAACACAGGTAAAAGGAAATGAAAGTTATGAATGGCCTAATTAAATTGTGATAACTTATTAATATTCTACAATTTTATAATAATATGTGTGGTTGTAACATCTCCAAAACTAAGTTTTTAGTTTAATATATATATATATATATATATATATATATATATATATATATATATATATATAGTTTAATTTTGAAATTATTGGGTCGTTCAGGTTGATGATCAATCGATCATCTTTGTTCTATACATTATAATGTATTTAAGAAAGAAAAAAAGGTGACAGAATTTTGTTGATTATTTTTTAACAATTATTCAGACAAAATTTAGGTAGAATTCAACCAAAAGAAGACAAACTTTAGGTAGTTTTATGATAGTGATTGCCATGTGGGTTGGCATAACTCTGTGTCTTTACTTGCCTGAAGTTGTTATTCCCTTAATTTTTTAAAAAACATGATGACATTTTTGAATTTATTTATCGATGTGATTACGTCTTTTGACATATACAAAATTATTAAAAATATAATAATAAATATTTTTAACGTATATTTGGTTATGTGCGTGACGTATTGAGCCTGATAAGGGCAATGTTTCATCACTCAACCCCATGCCTGTTCAATATTTTAACTTCTTATTTTATAATAATTAACAACTTAATCTACTCATAAAATTTTCATTATATAAGAGAGAATCTTGCTAAGTGGAATACAGGCTAGAACCTTTCTAACTTTAATATTTTAAAAGTTGACATTATTGTTATTTTAAATAAATAGATAGGTTTTTTTAGTTCCAACTGATATAGTGATAAATCAAACTAAATAAAATATTTTTATTAAGCAATATCTATTAGTTAAAAAAACACAAAATCCATTTAAAGTAGACTTTGGTAGTAATTAAAAGGTTTAATAGATGGAATTTTAATACGTGTCTATGATACACATTATAGAAAAACCATACCGTGATCCTTTTTAATTAAAAGTGTAAAGTATAAAGTAAAAGAATTATTCTATTTTGTAATAATTTATTTTCTCGGCACTTTTAATTATTCACAAATTTAATGATATTCTTGTTATATACTTTTCATAATAACTTTTTTACAATAATAACTAATAATATTTTTAATCATTAAATTTTAGAAATAAAAGATATGTAAAATTATATATTTAACCGACATTTCAAATTTTAGAAAATACGAAGGCCAAAAAAGTGGAAATAAAAATCGCGAACTAAAATTATAATTATTCAAATGGTTATATAATTACACTAGTTTTATGCATTTAATGTCAAAGGTAAATAATATATGAATTAATAATATAAATAATTTTTACAAAAGGTCAATTAAACAAAAAATAATCATATATTCTAAGTTTGTTAACTTTTATAATAATAAAAGGAGTTAAATTATCAAATGTATACAAACTGACTATCAATTGATTCACAATTTTGCTGATAAAATGTACAGATATATTGGATAAGATTGAATTAAAAATAATTTATATAAACTATAACAATGAGTCTATGGCAAGAGACTCTAGCTAGCATGCCAAATTTATCTCATGATATAAACTATTTGACCAAAAAATTGTCAGAAGAAACCCTTTTGTTCCCTACCATATTATCATCATTGTTGTTAGTTCTCCTAACATTTTCATTTTCATTGCCTATTTAACTTAGGGCTCTATCCAATCATGATTACCACCACTCTATGGATAAGTATGATCACTAATAAAAGAAAGACTCATATTAAATATTGACATACATCTTTTTTTAAATACTATTTAACGAATATGTGCTGCAAATTGTCATATTTTAAAATGAAATAAAATATATCCATTGTTTTTGCTTTTGCAAGAAGTGGAGCCAAGCTCAAAGAAGAGAAAAGTAAGCATAGACATGCACTAAACTCATGCATTAGATTTATTTTCTGCCCATATTTACCTCCAATTAATGTAACTATAGTCATGAGATTTAACAATTTCTTATTTATTAACAGTATTAAGAGGCTTAAGGCTCTTATATTGACTAAGACAAAAAAAAAAAAAATCAATGGTTTTATCTTCATATATAGTTAACAAAACCCAGTTTGATGTACAAAATTATCACTCAGTATTTATGTATAGGTGGTGCTTGGTTAGTTAGATTAAACGATGTGGGA
>Ga0209489_105978_pt1 | contig 20193 bp, 9 predicted proteins | sample SiratrowhiteBW_FD_187527 | JGI IMG/M metagenome (GOLD analysis project Ga0209489, IMG submission 187527) | Root nodule microbial communities of legume samples collected from California, USA - Siratro white BW (SPAdes) (version 2) | ecosystem: Host-associated > Plants > Roots > Nodule | place: USA...
GAGCACACTCAAGCGGACCATCTTGCCCCACCCAAAAGACCTACATTATTAACGCAGCACAACGATACAAGTAACTCTCGTGCTGCGTGGAGATCTAGGTACTCTTTGACTTTTCTACTTCTGATTATTACTTACCAATTATTACTCACTTTGGAATATGAACCCCAAAAGAGAACAAAATTGCATGTCTAACATGTGGATCTGTCTCTGTCAGTCTGAGACTCAATTTTGTATTTAAAACTTCGAATTAAAAACGTTTGGATGCTTCCATATACGCTCCCAACTACACACAGTATTTTTCCATTCATCTGCTACTTATTACAGTTAGTCGATTAACAAGTTAGCAGCAAAATGCATGAACTGTATGTTTTTTATTCAGAATGCCGCAGCCATTCACTGCAGTGCATAATCAAGTAGGCCATGGCTCTGAACTGCAGCAGATTCTTGACTTATCTCAAAATCTTACGAGGCCTGTCTACCCAACGTGCCCTAGGTATCAAATTCTTTACTATAGTCTTATCGTGCACAAATTATTAGCCATTTAATACATCACAATAAAGTAAATGCTTATCAACGAGGTTACAGACCTGTGCTGCCAGATCCTGCGGCTCCTTCTGCGTCCTACCTTGATAATTATGGTAAAAAATGTAGCCTATTGGCGACAACAACCAATTCCTTTGGATTCCGATCTTCAGTGCCTCCGAGGAATGAAATGTCTGGACTCTCATTGGACGATGTCATTTTGTATACTCAAATTGTTTTGACAACTCTCACTACCAGAAAGTGCGATCTAATATTAAGTTACAGATTCGTGTATTAATATAAACAATCTTATTAATTGGGGGATGCATAGATGCTTTTGAAGGCCCAATACTTAGTTATATCATAGGGATATGGAAATGTTATTCATACGAGCTGATTAAAGTGTATACAATATTCTATATGGATGTAGAATATTGATAAATAAATATACGTCTATATTGTACTTCCGGAGTATTCTAGCATGTTGGCTTGGGTTTCGGTAGTTTTATAAGTATTCTGCCAGAAATAAGAGGTAGAACAGGATTATGTATAGGAATGATTTGTTAGAATTTTAGTTCAATATATCCTAAAATCTTTGTAGTTTATATTTTCATTGTAAGGATTGAAGCACCTTCTGTGCTTTTAATTAATGTACTCTTTATCTTTATTTTTATTGTTGATAAAAAAATTTATAGTACCAAGTATATAATAAGAAGTAACGCTACATTTTTATTTAATCGTTATTCCTTTCTTCGTTATAATCATTTAAAGTATACTTTTTTTGTATTAACAATAAAAATATATATTAAAATGGAACGATAAGATTACTTAACTATATATTAAATATATAAAATTATATAAAATAGTAAGCTGGAAGAATAATGTAAAGCTTAAAAAAAATATATCAAAATTTTAAGATTCCTACACAAAATAACAGTAAGAAATACCTAATTTTCTTACTTTTTTTTATTAAATTCATATTAGGCATTACTTTTAACTTTAACATTTCAGTCAGGCTAACACTTCAAAGATCAATAATAATATATCATGAAACATATGATTAAAAAGAAAAAAAAAAAGATATAATACTATGATAGTACTAAGCCAAACTCACGGTAAGAAAAGATCACAAACACTCTCCAATTAAATTAAACAAAACGAAATATAGGGAGTTGATACCTATTATGAAAAACAGTCTAATTTAATAATAGTAGGTAAATCATCATACCATTTAAAATCTAACTTATTTTCAAGATCCAGCGAAACTAGCTTGTCAGCATAATGATTTTCCTCATAGAACATATTAGAAATTTTAAACTCAATTTCTTTATTTATCTTTATACACTTTCTCCATCTCTCTCTCAAAGATTAAGGAAGATTAAACGAACTAAATGCTTAACAAAGCAGGGAGAGTCACACTCAAGCCAAATACGTGTGAAGTTTTTGCTCCAAACAAGCTTAATAGCCAAAGTGACTCCCATAACCTCAGTATATAAAGACTTTTTCAACCCAAGAAAAGAGGAGAAACTACCTATATATTCACCATTGCTACCACGAAAAATACATGCACATGCTGGAAAACCCAGACACCCTCTAGCAGCACCATCAATGTTGACCTTCACCCAATTAACATGAGGGAATTCCCAAATAATCTGAATAGAAGAGATCGATAACGTATGGTCATATCAAAAAACTTCAAAGAGAAATCAACAATGTCATTGCGCATGTGTTTTTTTGGAAGAATTCTCTATCATTCTGATAAACCTTTAGTGAGCAAATAAGTAATAGTTATCATCTTGACAAGATTAACTAAGAAACTCCTTACAAACATTAAGAAATCAATAATATAATTAATAAAATATGAGAAAACTCCGGAAAAACCTACTTAATATAATTCTAAATCTAAGAAGTGACAGAGCAACTAAAAAAAAATATGAAATAGAGATTTTTCTTATTTAATTTTCTGACTTAACAAAACACTAATTATAAAGTAGATAAAAATTGACATATTTAAGTACTTATTTTGTTCAACTACTAAATCTGTATTTTATTAGATAAAATTTACAATTTATATCTAAGTAAGCATAATTTTTAAGTTTAATCAATTAAGAGACAACTTTAAATTAAGTTTAGTTTAATTCACTAAGAGAACCTTACATTAAGTAAGGTTACGATTACTTACATTATTTCCTTATCCTCTTGAATATTGTTTCTCTTCTTTCATTCAAAACTCCTAATTTTTTCTGAACAAAAAGCAAACAATGCATATACAAAGAAAATATTTATTTACTGTTTATCTATTTTAATTCTCTTAAAAAATGTATAAATTTAAATTCCTATTATAAACCATGAAAAATATGATTCCTTGAAAACCTTTAAGTAAACTTTTCTAATACTATTAAAAAAATATCTAATAATTATCACAACTCATCAGAATAGGAAAATTCTCTATACTGAAATGGCCAATATTTTTTTTTTCTGAATGAGGGTCGGATAGATGAAAAAGATGACTAGCAAAAGATTCAGAAATGTTTTTTTTAAGGAAATATTTCTTTAAATAACTTTACTTTAAAGTTTTAGAAAAATGTTCATTTTGTTACCTATTTTCTATTTTTTAGAAATTGAGGTAATTGGAAATACCTTTGATTACTTTTAAAATATGAAATTTATAAAAGAATTTCTATATTGAATTTAAATGTAAATTAAAAAAGAATCGATATTGTAATATTATCATTTTTAATGAATAATTATAAAATAAAGAAAGTCACATTATATACAATATTAATGTAACAAACTTTTTATTTATAAAAAATATATAATAATTGTCATTAGTTAAGAAAAAAAAAAACGAAAAAACTACAATATATAAAATAAAAAGGTTGATGCATTTAGCTCCTTTGTGTATAATATATAATTTTTTTTTCAATTTAGATCCCTATTTCTTGTTGGTTGTGGCAAAATGACAGGTCTAGCTGGTGTTACTTATCTTTTAAATGACCACAATTTTTTTTGTTAAAAAGTTTAATTTTCACTCTAACTTACGATAACACGTGTTATTATTTTGAAATAAATAAAAAAATTACAATAAAATATATATTTTTGAAATTTAAATATTAATTTTAATTTTAAACATAATAATTTAATGTGCAAATTATAATACATGTATATCTTTTTCATAAAAAATATCCTTTAATGTTTTTATTGTAATAATTTTACTTTTTAAATAAAATTATTTCCATAACAGAATCTTTTGTGGTCAAAATACATATTCATACTAAAATGAAATCTTAAAACATATTTACAAAATTATAAACAACTTTTTTAAAATAAACTGCTATTCTTATCAGCATCCTTTAACCTAAATGATCTCCCAAAGATTACTCTGGAAGCATCATCTACTCGTGTCAAGACACGATCATCACATACAGAAATCAAAATACAAACACAATAAAATAAAATAAAGGGTAAGCTAACCAATTTTTTAATAATTCAAATCCATTCAACTCAAGTGTAAAGGCCAATACAACCCAAGCATTTCATTTAACTTCATGTATCATCACAATTAGAATAAACCCCGAGATATGCATCTGTCATACATCTCCAAACTGAGAATTCACATAGCCTCGACATGAATGAATCCTCAATCATGTATGACAGGGTTAATCCCCCTGAGACTTTTCTGACCAGCTATGTCTCAAGCTACAGTCACCTAGTTCAGACCTCATTCGACTCTCACCACCTAGCAATGATTATCTATTTGATTCCTATTACTAGTAGAGTCAGGATATCAATCGTTATTGATCAGATCCTTAGACAATGCACTTCCTAATTAACCTAGGCACGAGTGTTTTCTTTGCTCAAAACGCTATACCTAGATTTTGACCAACTTCATGAACACTTTTAATAGTATCACATTACAATATAAATCTCTACTGATACATTCATTCACTTTTCAATCTTAATCTCAAAAATGAAAGAAATCAATAAACCATCAATACAATTAAATTTAAATTATCAATTAATTTATTCTAATAAATCTATACATTGCATTACAAAAGAATCAAACAATCAAAACAAAAAGCCCAAAAATAATTTCTTTTTAAGGTTTAGCTTGAGCGATTTTTTTTTCGTTTGAGCGAGAATCTCCCTCGCTTGAGCAAAAACTAGTCTAGAGAGCACTCTAGTTACAGGGTCGTTCTCGCCTAAGCAAGAATACCTCCTCACCTGGGCCTAGGATTTTTTGCCTAGGCAAAAATAGTCCTTGCTCCAGGGCCTTCTAGCCTGGGTGAGACTACCTTCTCGCCTGAGCGAAACACTTCTCGTCTGGGCAAAATTGGACCTGAGAGCTCCTTTCAAGTTTCCAAGTGACTTTGCCTGGGCGAGATTGCCTAGCCTGAGTGAGATATGCAGAAAACAGAAATTTCACAGATGAATCTAACAGTTCCTACTACCTCAAAGCTACCATGCATGCCTCAGATGACTAACTTTGGCAAAATCAACATGCAAACACGATGAATAGTCTACCCTAACACAGACTACCTACTCAACATATCAACATACCATCAATTTTCACATAGCCACACCATACATGCAAAAATCAAATCAACATTATAACAATTAAATTCCAATTTCAGACATGTAGAGAAATTTCACAGATTCATTTCACAAATATTAACTTATCAAACCCTAACCTACAATCACACCCAAATCAAGACAAAATGTAGGACAACTTCCCTTACCTGAATCATAACAGGAGTTCTCTCTAAGAGCTCTAATAGTCTAAACTCCGCAGGAACCCGAACCTGTACCAAAGGATCTCTAATTAACGATCAGACTAATACTCTAGACACTGAGGTCATAGAGACACCGTCTGATGACTTAGAGGCCACATGCAAGCTCAAATGATATGGAGAAACAGAAAACCCTAAACTAGCTCTAAGGAAAGAGGAAGAAAACAAACTTACTCTAACAGAGATTCTAATCAAATAGTCTTGCTTTGTTCTCCGCCACGAGTCCAATGGTGGGTTCTGCTCAAGAAACTGAGGAAAGATTGACACAGAGACTTAGAGAAAAGTCAGAAAGGAGAAAGACAAAGGTTTAGAGAGATGGTGGCTCAAGTGAAAATGAGACTTTACTACTAGTTTTTTCTATAAATACTTAGTTTTAGTTTAATAATAAAATAATCAGGTACTTATTTCATTTTTACAACTTTTACTCTCAAATGACAATTTTCTAGATAGTTGCATCTTCAATTCTATATTAAAAAAAAAACTAAAAATCTTATATCAATTATAATGTTGTGTTTAAATAGCGAGGGAGAGAAATATGAGTATAAATTCAAGTAATAAAATAAATTAAAAGTTTTTCCAAAGACAATAAACCAAAAAATTTATTTTTAAATATATTATAGTAATTATAAAATATGTATTTTTTAAAAATATTTATTTATCATCTATCATTTTATTATTATAATGAAAGCAAAATAGGAAAGTGTAGAAGTGGAAATAAACAATGATATAGTCCCATGAGCTTACCTAAATGACCTATAAAATAAGCCATACTACAAACTTTTTTATCTCAATGAACTATATCATTTTATATCTGGCTGGTTTAGTCCATAATTCAACTGGGTTTAGCAGGTCCAACCCATAAGTTTTTGGGTTAACTCATTCTTTAAAATGATAATTATATTTAATTTTTTAAAAATAATATTGTTTTATTAAAACATTATATTATAATTTGTATAAAAAATTTATATATTCAAAAATTAAAATTAATTTCATGTAACTAGATTTTAAAAAATCATATTTTATTTTTTTAGCTTTTGGATCTAAAACTTTTTTTAATTTTTTAAATGAACAAAATGGTTCTTACACTTTACATAAAACTGAGCTAACCTAAAATTTACAGTTGGTTTGAGTAGAATATATATATATATATATATATATATATATATATATATATATATATATAAAGTTATACGTGGTCCATCGTTTTAGTCTGGTTTGTCTTCTTTATCATTTCTAAAGGATAGTGGGTAATCAAAAGAGTGCTACAAGTATTAATTACTGTATAAATTATTGCTTCAATTCAAAAAAATTTATAATGGAAGTCCCTTGAGAATGTTCAATTATGAGAGTTTATGAGTAGAGGAATTATTTTTAATGTTTTAAAAAACTTAAATATATATTATGTAAAAAGTACATATTATTACATTAAAAATTATATATTTTATTATTAACATAATTTTAATAAATCTTAAAAGATCTATCAACTTTTTTTTATTTCATTACTTTTGATTATGATTTCTCATTTAATTTATACATTAAAATATGTTTATTGTTATCGTCTATTATTAAAAATATGTAATTAGATATTAAACTATACATACACATTTTTCTTAATAATATATTGATTTTTAGCTTATTTTCGTCATAATTTAAGTGTTTATCCGTGTATTTCTTAAAAGAACAAACACTTTAAAATATATTACCATAAATTAATTATATATTAATATATTACAATGAACTGAAACCCTGTTCAATGTAAAGTTATAAACATTATACACGCATAAAAATTAACCACCAACATGATAATATTTTTAATTATATGTGATACTTTAATTTAAAAAAATATAAAATAAAACAAAACAATATAAAAAATTGTGGACCCTGTTTTTGAATTATGGTTTAACTAAAAAATATTATCTCCCTCTTTCAATGAAGAGAGAAATAGTTAAAGGAATTCCAAGTTCAACCCAATCAAATATAGCACCAATTAGTGAAACTCTAGTAGATAAAAAAGAGTGTTTGACATAAAGAGATACCCACTTCAAAAGATTCTCCGTTCCTCACAAAATATTCTCGGGAAAATCCCATACTATTCCATAAACTATTATGGATAATATTAGAAGGTATCTTATTCCCGAGAAAATAGTGATAAACCACTAAATCTTCGTATAACCACTAAATATTTTAAGTAAATACTTATAAATTCAATAAATAAGTATTAAATATTTTATTTTAATAATAAAAAATAGTCTCAATACAAAAAAATTAATTTTATTATATTACTTTAACATCATTAATAATTAAGATAATTGAATGTTTTGTTTTTAATAATTGTTTGTTTATTAACGTAATTAGTTTTAAAGGTGATTTATTAAAGAAAAAACAATGTTAATTGTAACAGTCTAGAAAATTGTCATTTGAGTAGAAGTGGTAAAAGCTAGTAGTCAAGTCTCATTTTCACTTAAGTTACCATCTCTCTAAACCTCTGCCCATTCCTTTCCTTTGACTTCTCTCTAAGCCTCCGCATTCTCGAGCGGAGCCCACCATTGGACTCGTGGCGAAGAATAGAGCAAGTCTATCCGATCAGAATCTTTGTTAGAATAAGTTCATTTTCTGCCCCCTTCCCTTAGAGCCAGTTTTAGGTTTTCGCTTTTCCTCTGCTTACTGAGCTTGCATGTCGCCTCTGAGCCATCAGACGATGCCTCTGTGAGTTCAGTCTCCTAGTGTGTTAGTCTGATTGTTGATCAGAGGTCCTTTGGTGCAGATTCGAGTTCCTGAAGATCTTAGACTTTTGGGGCTGTTAGAGAGAACTTCCACTGCAATTCAGGTAAGGGAAGCTAACCTGAAGTCTGTGCTTGTTTGGTTTACAAATTTAAGTCTTGAATAGAGAAGTTAATGATTATAGTAGTTGTACAATTTGTATCTGGTAAAGTTTCCTAGGGGTATGAAATGTTGGATTAATGTTGAATTGAATGCTGCATCTATAAGATAGTTGTGTGAAATTGATGCTATGATGATTTGTTGAATAGATAATCTGTCCTAGGGTAGATAATTGTGTATGTGGGTTGATTTTCACTCAATTTAGTCATTTGAGACATGCATGGTAACTATGATGTAGTGGATATTGCTGATTTTTCTGCATTTTTTGCCCAGGCTAGGCAATCTCGCCCAGGCGAAGTCACTTGGAAACCTGAGAGGTGCTATTGGGTATAATTTTGCCTAGGCGAGAAGTGTTTCGCTTAGGCGAGAAGGTAGTCTCGTCCAGACAAAGGTATAGTTGCCCAGGCGAGAATGACCCTGGAGCAAGTGTGTTCTCTAGATTATTTTCGCCCAAGCGAGATAATTTTCGCTCAAGCGAGGGGATTCTCGCTCAAGCTAGATTTTCGCCCAAGCTAAACCCTAAACAAAAAAATATTTTTTTTTGGGCTTTCTGTTTTAATTGATTGATTAATCGATAATTTAAATTTAATTGTATTGATGATTTAGGGATTTCTTTCATTTTTTTGAGATTGAGATTGAAAAGTGAGTGAATGCATTAGTAGAGATCTATGTTATGATGTGATATTGATAGAGTATTGATGATGTTGGTCAAGGCCTAGGCATAGTGTTTTCAGGAAAGAAAACACCCGTGTCTGGGTTAGTTAGGAAGTGCATTGTCTAAGGATCGGGTGAACGATTGATATCCTGACTCCACTAGTAGTATGAATCAAATAGACGATTATTATTTGGTGGTGAGAGTCGAAGGAGATCTGAACTGGGTGACTGCAGCTTGAAACATAGCTGGTAGGAAAGTCTCAGGGGGACTAACCCTGTCATACATGATTGATGATTCATTTGTGTGGAGGCTGTATGAGTTCACAGCGTGGAGATGTACGACAGGTGCATATCTCGAGGTCTATTCAATGCACGAGTCTTCCGGAAGTAGAGTCAAGTTTTTAATGTGTTAGTGTCTTATATTGAGTGATGTTAATCTCTGTGTTTGAATTGAAATACTCAATATTATTAAAAATTTGGTTAGCTTACCCTTTATTTTGTTGTACTTTTATTTTGATATCTGTCTGCAACGATCGTGCTTTGACAGGAGAGCAGATGGTGTTGCAGATGGATCTGTGGAAGATCATTTGGAATGAGTGGTGCTTTTAGGCATAAGCTAAATTTGAAAAACAATTTAGAGATATTTTGTAAGTGTATGTTAGTAGAATTCTGAAAGTAGAATTTTGAAATACTTTAGTTTAAAAGATTATTGTATGTTAATGAATCATAATTATAATTAGTAGAATGTTAGCATATTAGCTTTATGCATGTTATTTTTGGATATTACATTAATATGTTGTTAATTTAGAAGGTGATTTAAATTTATAAACAGTAATTTTTTTATTTAATAAATAAAGGTGGTAATTTCTAAAGACCAATATTAATGGAATTTAAATAAAACTAATAGAATTAAAGTATTCTTTTTTATTTATTAAAGTATGGAGGATTAGTATGACCGCTAGTTTCAATTTGATAAGTCGAATTGATTTTTTCTAATGTTTAGTTTATTTTGATAGGTTCTGTCTTACATGTTAAATTAGTAAATAAGAAAACGAGATGAGACTGAGAACCTCCTCAATCACTTTTTTAAAACAAAAACTAAAATAAAAAATAATTAAAAAAGTTCATTTGTTTATATTATATTATTGAAAAAATGTAAATATGTATTGCAATTTAAATTATTAATATTTATAAATTAAATTTCAATTATTAATTAATGAAGTAATATAAGATGTAAATGTGATAATAATTTTAATTTATTAATTAAAGATATTAAGTATTTTATTAAAAATTTAGTAAATATTAAGTGTGTTTTTAATATATATATATATATATATATATATATATATATATATATATATATATATATATATGTATGTATGTATAAGTATGTATATATATTAAAAGTTAAAAAAAATTAGTCTGACGCAGTAATAATTAAATATTTAAATTGTAAAAGACATTTTCAATGCAAATTTATAATCGTAGTTTTAGGTCTAAAATATTGATCTTATAGAAAATTTTATAAAAGTTAAAAGATCTAATTTTTTTTTTAATAAAATTGAATCATAGAAATAAAAAAAAAATATCTTAAAAGACTATAGTTATATTGAAGTATAAGTAAAATATCTAAAAAAATATTACAATTTTTTATTAAATTAAAATTTTAAAATTATCTTAAAAATAAGAAACTTACACAAAATAAATTTTACTTTATAATTTGAATAATAAATTTAAGAATTAAATCCTATAAGACTTTCCTACTTCAACAAGTTAAAATGAAACAATTTAGAATTCTAAGTTTTAAATAAGAATATGAATCATAAAATAAAAGAATAATCTTCTAGTTTAGAAATATTTTTTAAGAAACAATAAAATAAAATATTAATTAAATTATGTGTTTTAAAATTATATTACAGTTAAAATCATAAAAAATATTTAAAATAATGTGATATGATTAAAAGGCAATTAAAATATTATCAGCCGTTTATGTGAAAGTCAGTTTAATTAATCTTAACATTCATAGTCTCCGTAACTCTCATCTGAATGTGGTTTTTGAACTCCTGACAGCATGCTTTGGAATTGGTCCAATAATATTAATATGCAACTTTATCCTACGAATATTATTCGAGGAGTATTGAATAAAAGACATTGTTTCTCTCGTAATGAAACGATTATATTTAATAATTTTTTAGTCTAGTTATTTGTTATTATCTTTCAAATAATGGTCAAAGAACTTGTAGCAAATTTGTTAGAGATGTAAGTACAAATAGGAAGTGTTAGATTGAATATAAATGAAAAGAATCGAATAATATATATATATATAAAGACTAATAAAGACACAACTTTAACATTTTAGACTAGAGATGATTTTATGATTTTTTATATATTTATTTATGTTTTATTAGTATTAAATTTTCTCTGTTTATATTTTACAAAAATTCCAATAAAATTGAATAATAGGTTTGAAATACACATGAAAAAAAATTGATAACTAAATTGTATTACTAATATAAAGTGGAATTATTTTAGTTTTATCATTCTTTATAATATAATTATTTTGTATAAGTTATTTTTTTACGCATGGTACTAACGAGTTTAAATTTATAAAGTAAAAAATTAATGATAAAAAAATTATTTTAAAGTTAATTACATGTTAATGTTAAATTTTTATTTAATAATCATAAGATCATACACTTGCTTATTGTAAGAGTCCAAAATTTTTATAGCATCTCTCCGTCAACTCTTATAGATAAACAAAATATAATTTCAAAATTATAAAATATTTATTGCATAGAAAAATAAAAGAAGAAAAAGAAGAAGAGGAGAAAAGAAGAAATAATTTTTTTTTTTTGGCTTGAGCGAGAATTTTTCTTGCATAAGCAAAAATTCTCTTGCTTTAGTGAAAATAGTCTAGAGAGCACTTTCGCTTGATCGAGAATACCCTTGCTTGGGTGAAAATCTCTTCTCACTTGGGCGAAAAACTTCTTGCTTGAGCAAAAATCAACCCGAGAGCACCTTTTTTTTTTTTTTTTACAAAAGAGCTCGCTCAGGCGAGTTACACCTCGCTCAGGTGAGACTTGCAGAATGAATCCTTTCTGAATACTTCGCTTGGGGAAGATTCCCTCGCCTGAGCGAAAGCATCAGAAAATGATTTTTCAAAACAACTAACTTTTATCTACTACCAACTATTAACATGCATTCAAAGTTCAAAGTACAACATAAAATATCCAAATACATCAAACTTATGTACAACTGTCTACATCACAAAAGATAGACCATCATAAGGTCATAAAGTCTTTAAATATATAAAACATATATACAAGTATTTACAAGACAAACGGAAACTCAATTTAAGGGCATATCATCTTTAAGGTTCTCCAAAACCTGCATATGCAACTGTTCGTGTACATACTACAGTCATCGCAGTTCATACAATAACATGAAAAGCAAGGGTAAGCTAGTGAAATTAAAATTTTATAACATACTAAATACATGCAAAAAGAACAAATTATATTAGTCATAAGAATTCTCTTAAAGTCTAGCATATCATGTTTCAATACAAGTTTTTTCTTTTTGATTTCAAGTACTCATGTCAAACATCATACATAAAGGCCTCACATAGACCACATCATACATATAGGTCACACATGGACCTACCGTCTTTTGGAAGACTCATTAAGTATGCCCCTACTAGAGATTAACATCTAATCCAATACTCAAGACTTAATTCAACAAATCTAAGAGAAAGGATTGATCTAATTCCCAAGACTTAGATTACCAACGAATCTAAGAGAAATGACTGATCCAATACCAAGACTTAGATTGCCATCGAATCTAAGAGAAAGGATCAGAGTCAGTTCAAACATCCAATACCGAGTGTCTACCAACGGTCCCGGAGTGTATGAACTCCCTCATCAGCTTCTCACCACCAGATGTCTTAGTCTATGTGACTTAGATCATCAGTGAAGCTTCAGGATCTTTGTTAAACATAGGTATGTTATACTTAATGTACTTAAACAAGAATAATTCACACATTATCCACATGTATGACATCAACTTCATCATTTAATCATTCACATCAATACCCATTCAATACATAAATAATAGTATGCAAGAATTTTTTCCATAATCATAACAACACTTAATGATTAAATCATCAAATATCATCCATGTTGAAATAAAAAAGAAGCAAGAATGAAATTGTTCTCTTTATATACACAAACTTTCTGGTTGAGAGAGATGTTTATTCAATACTTAATGTTGCCTTTATATAGCCTAATGATTTAACCATACACCACTCATTACCTCCACTTATTTCTCTGCTAAAATAAACTCACTACACTATCAAATACTAAAGACTCAGTAATTAATAAACAATAACAAAAAGGTGCAATAATTGGTCTAGTGTTGATTTTTCTTCAACACTCCCCCTTAACACTAGCTTCCACTTTATTTGTCACACCAAGCTGATGGTAGAAACTTTGAAATTTGTTGCTGCTCAAGCTTTTTGTAAGTAAATATGCAACTTGATTTTCTATTCTGGCATGCTTCAACTCAATTTCCTCTTGCTAAGACTTTCTCTCGGATAAAGTGGTAATGCATTTCACATGCTTAGTTCTTGCATGAAAAACTGGATTCTCTACCAAGCGTATTGCAAACAAATTATCACAATATAGTGAAATTGGATACTTCACTGGTTGATGCAAGTTTTCTAACAATTGCATAAGCCAAGTGCTCTCTTGAGCTGCCATCGGTGTTGCTCGATACTCTGCTTCAGTGGTTGACAAAGACACTGTTGGTTGTCTTTTGTTACACTAAGAAACTGCTCCTGACCCAAGCATGAAAACATACCCAGTAGTTGAGCATCGAGTATCATGGTCACCTGCATAGTTAGCATCACAATAGCCAACTAATTTACACTTCCCACCTCTCTTATACATAATACCATGATTAAGCGTACTCTTCACATATCTCAAAATTTGACGTATTGCTTCTAAATGAGGTTTCTTTGAATTTTGTATGTAACGACTCATCACACCAATTGCAAAGGAAATATCTAGTCTTATTAAAGTTAAGTAGATAAGAGTCCCCACCAATTGTCAGTACATTGTAACATCTACTAAAAATTTCCCTACATGAGCACATATTTTGGCATTTGGTTCTATTGACGTCGAGATTGGCTTGCACTTAAGCATTTCAAACTTTTTCAACAAATCTTTGGAATACTTTTGCTGATGGAAAAATATTCCTTCCTGATTATGATCAACCCCTATACTAAGAAAATGCTTGAGTTGTCCAAGTTCTTTCATTTGAAATCAAACTGACAAATTCTCCTTGGTTTAAAAAATTTCTTCTTCACAATTTCCTATGATGATTAAATCATCCACATATACTAGCACGATAGCTAATTTCTCTCTTTCAGCTTTGATGAACAAGCTAGCATCCACACTTGTTACCAAATAACCACTATGAGTAAGGAATTCAGCAATCTTACCATACCAAACCCCTGGTGCTTATTTTAACCCATAAAGTGCCTTCCGTAGCTTACACACATACTCAGGATGATCTTGACTCTGAAAACCCATCGACTGATCCATGTAGATCTCCTGATCTAGCTCCCCATGCAAAACTGCATTTTTCACATCCATCTGCCACAAATTCCAATTTTTAGAAGCTACAAGTGCTAATAAGAGTCGTATAGTTGTAAGCTTTGCAACTAGACTAAATGTTTCATCATAGTCTAGTCTATATTGTTGAGAGAACACTCGAGCTACTAGAAGAGCCTTGTGTCTCTCTATTGATCCATTTGTGTGACGCTTTTTCTTGTACACCCATTTATAAGAAATAGGTTTAACATCTTTTGGCTTTTTGACACAAGCTCCCATGTCTGATTTTCGTCTAGTGCGACCATTTCTTCTTCCATATCTTTAATCCATTTTGGATGTTGAAATGCTTTCTCGAAAGTTTCTGGTTCTTTTTCATCTACTTCTTCTACTATGGCAGCATTGGCATACTTTGGATTTGGCTTTCTGATTCTTGTTGACCTTCTCAGTGGAGTTCGTGCTTCTGGTCCACTAAACTCATCTTCATTGATTGGTTGTTGATATACACTAGTTTGCCAAGGACTTTCAACTACACCTTCTTCAATTTTGTCTTCGTTATCTACATCTTTAGCTTCATCTAAACTCAACTGAATTTAAGAAGATTGTATCATGTCTTTAAAAACATCTGAGTCTGGCAATACTTCCTTGTCTGGGGACCACCATGAAGAAGCTTCATCAAACTCCAAATTTCGAGACATGTAACACTTTTCAGTAGTAGGGTCACAACATCTCCATCCTTTTCTTTGACTGTCATATACTATAAAAATACATCTACCAACTTTCTTATCCATTTTGCTACGTAAATGACTAGGTACAAATACATAGAAAACACATCCAAAAACTCTGAGATAACTAATTGAAGGTTTCATGTTCCACAATTTTTCAAAAGGGGAAATAACACACAACCTTTGTTGAGGAAGCCTATTTATGACAAATGTAGTTGTCCTCATTGCTTCTGCCTAGAAGCATCCTAGTGCATTCTTTGCGTGAAGCATGCTTCGACAAATTTCTACTAGATGCCTATTCTTTTTTTCTGCCACGCCATTCTGTTGTGAAGTGTTAGCACATGTGAACTGATGGCGTATTCGACATTCTTGAAAAAAATTGCAAAATTCGTCTGATGTATATTCTCCTCCATTGTCACTATGTAGACAACGAATTTCTTTGCCAACTTCTACTTCTGCTGCCTCCTTAAAACTCTTTAAACTTTAAAAGAGTTTCAAATTTTCCTTCATGAAGTAAATCCATACATACCTTGAGAAGTCATCAATGAAAGTCGCCAAGTATTTCCTCCTACTAATGGAAGCTTGTTTAACTGGTCTAAACACATCAGAGTGAACCAACTCTAACGATACCTTTGCATTAAATTTGGACTCTTTGTACGACAACTGGTGTGCTTTTGCATACTAATAGCCGACACATACCGTGTCTTTTCTCACTTCAAGTTGTGGAAGGCATTCAACATCGATCTCTTCATCATTACATCTAATTTGGAATAACTAATATGGCCAAGCCACATGTGCCAGAAGTCTGCCGTCTCATTCCTTCTTGTTCTGTCTACGCATACGATTTTTGCATACATTACATAAACCGACTCCAACCTTTGTCCTTTCATTACTGGTTCTTCTATAATCTTCAGGTTCCGATAAACTTTCACATCTTGTGGACCAAAGAGAACAAAATGGACAGAACAAGTTAACTGTGTGAGAGAGAGAAGACTTTTTCTCATTCTTGGGACATGGTAAACATTTTGAAGTGGCACCTCAATATCACCATGTTGAGGACAAACTACCGTAATACCAATGTGAGCTATAGGTAGCTTCGAGTTGTTCGCTGTCATAACCACCCGACTTCCCTTATACTTTGATAGGTTCTGCAACTTCTCTTTGTCACCCGTCATATGATTTGAACATCCCGAGTCAATGATCTAATCTTTCTCATAATCAACCTATTCTAACATTGTTGCTTTGAAAGCTAACTCTTTTTCTTCTACAACAAATAGTGCCTGAACATCCCATTCATCTTCACTTTTGGAAGCAGCCACATTACTCTCTATTGACTTTTTCTTTGACCAACAGGCTTTCACCATGTGACCCTTCTTTTTGCAATTGTAACAGTTTCCTTCAAACTTTTCATCGCTGTTTTGATTCTTCAAAGCGCCTTCTACACGGTCGCTCCCTTTGTCTTGATGATTTCTCACCTTGTCATTGTGCTTTTTTGATCTAACAGTGGCATGCTGCTTGAAATTCCTTCTGCCTCTATTGGCATAGAGTGCCTCTTCTTCCTTTTTCAATGAGACTCCTCCTATTTTCTTAGCTAGGGCTTCCTGACCAGCTAACAACTTTTCGAGTTCTACAAGTGATGATTGAGTTTGCCATCTTTGTGTAGCAGCAACAAAACTCCAAAATTTTGGCTTTAAACCATGGATGATGATTCGCTTCATCCTAGTATCACCAACAGGAGCCTCAGGATCCAACTCAGAAATTTTCCGACATAATGACCTCACTTTATGAAAGTATTGTGCAATCGTCATATTGCGTTGTGCTACTGACAACAATTCATTCTCTAAGAGTTGGAGTTTTGCATGGTTCTTTTTAGAGAACAATTTGGCGAACGTATCCCAAGCTTCTTTGGAAGTTTTTGGATCCCGGATATGCTCCAGCACATCCTCTTCAACCGTCATTTTCGAAACGAACATGGCTTTGCCTGCTTTAATATTCCACTTCCGCAATGTCCCATGCACATCCTCAGCCTTAGGTTGCATTGCTTCACTACCATTGACTCTTGTTGACCTTGCATGTATGACATAATGCAAGTAGACCAAGAATTGTAGTTGTTTTGGTTGTTAAGTTTCTTAACTCCGCCAATAATTTGAAGATCACCCATCTTAGTAATAGAATGCTTACCACAGGTCCCAAAGCGATTTGCTCTTGATACCAAATTGTTGAAATAAAAAAACAGCGAAAAGGAAATTGTTGTCTTTATATACACAAACTTTCTAACTGAGAGAGATGTTTATTCAATACTTAACGTTGCCTTTATATAGACTAATGATTTAACCATACACCACTCATTTCCTCCACTTATTTCTTTGCTAAAATAAACTCACTAACCACGTACACTATCAAATACTAAAGACTCGATAATTAATAAACAATGATAAAAAAATGCAATACTTGGTCAGAGTTTACGTGTTGGTATTGATTTTTCTTCAATAATAAAAAAACTTCTTTAATATTATAACAACATACATCTACCAAATTCATCAAACTCATTTCCTAATCAAAATAATTCACGTTCATGCAAAAATAATTCTTACAAAGAAACTTTGAAATTGGTAACCACGTCACCCACACAGATATTCTAACATAAAGTTCTATTTGAGGTAAAAATTAGTTTCCCTTACCTCATACGATGATTCTCAAGACAAATTCCTCCAATTAGATAATGACAGCAATCTAACTCTAGGGATCTAGAACAAGTTATCCAAATAACACCAACTTTTAGTACAATCTTTCAAGTTGAGAGGAACACTTTTTTCAACTGTTCCCACTAATATTGATGACAAAAACTTAAGAAAAATAGAGAACAAAGGATCTTTAGAATAAATAGAAACTTGTTCTGATTGATATTCTGATCGGTCAAGAATGGTCTTAGGATCCTCAGCTACTACGGAACTTAATCAGATTCTGGAATAGAATAGAAGAAATATAGAGGACGATAATCAAGAGAGAAGGAAGAAAGATATGGAGAATGAGGGTATCTTTATACTTATCTTTAAAGAATGAGGATTACAGTTAGTTATTTTTACTCTTAATGAAGTTTAAATAAAACTAAATAAAAGTGTTTGTATAAGATTTCTTTTATTATATTAAAAGTCAAATATGTGAATATTTATAGTACTAAAGCAACTATTCATACAAATGCTTGTATACCTCTTAAATAATTAAACATAAAAGTAAGAATCAGTTATTAGTATGAGAGTGAACCCCAATTTGGTAAGTCGAATTGATTTTTCTAATAAGTTGATTTGGTCTATTTTTTTTTTAATACTTATCAACCTAATAAATTAAAGATGATATAAGATCGTCTAAGTTGTTTTTAAAGTTTGAAATTAAAAAAAAAAAGTTTAGAAAATAAATCTATCTATATTATATTATTTGAAAATAAATATATGTATTATTATATGAACTTAAATAAATTAATACTTATAAAATAAATTTCAATTATTAATTAATGATGGAGTAATCTAAGATGTAAATATAATAATATTTTTATTTACCCAACCAGAGATATTAATTAATTTATTAAAAATCGATAAATATTTATATAGTTAAGTGTGATTTTAACATATATATATATATATATATATATATATATATATATATATGTTATTTATATATATATATATATATATATATATATATATATATATATATATTAAAATAAAATAAAATTAAAAAATTAATCTTATGTATCATATCAATAAAAATTAATTATTTAAATTGCAAACGAAATTTTCAACGAAAAATTATAATAGTGGTTTTAGGTTCAAAATATTGATCTTATAGGAGATTTTATAAAAGCTAAAGATCTAATTCAAAAAAATTGAATCATAGAAATAAAAAAAAAATTATCTTAAAAAATTATATTTTTATTGAAGTATAAATAAAAATATACAAAAATGAAAACAATTAAAATTTTTATTAAAGTAAAGCTTGTAAAATATCTTAAAAAGAATATGAGATGAAGCAACTTACACAAAATAAAATTTACCTCATAATAAAATTTTTGAATTATAAATTATAATTACATATAAGATTATAAATTTACAATTTGGATCAAAAAATTTAAAATTTGAATAATAAATTTAAGAATTAAATCCTACATTAATTTCCAACTTAAATATGTTAAAATGGAAAAAATTAAAATTCTAAGTTTTAAATAAGAATATGAATCACTAAAAATAAAAGAACAATATCCTATTTAGAAATATTTTTTAAGAAACAATACAATAAAATATTAATTAAATTATGCGTTTTACAATTAAAATCATACAAAAAAAATCTTTAAAAGAATGTGATATAATTAAAAAATAATTAAAATATTATCAGCCGTTTATGTCAAGGTCAATTTAATTAATCTTAATATTCATAGTCTCGGTAACTCTGCCGTTAAAAAATAAAAATCTCAGTAACGCTCATCTGAATGTGGTTTTTGAACTCCTGACTGCATGCTCTGTAATTGGTCCAAAAATATTAATATGCAGCATTATCCTAGCAATATTATTTAAAGAGCATTTGAATAAAGACTTTCAGTTTGTACAGTTACATTGTTTCTAACATAATAAAACGACTATATTTAATAATATTTTAGTCTAGCTATTTATTGTTATCTTTCAAATAATGGTCTAGGAACTTGTAGCAATAAATATTTTTTAAAAGCTATCACAAAATACCTTAATAGCACATTCAATTTATACTTATATATTCAATTTATTATTAAGTGTCATTAAAGGCTCTATTATTATTAAGTATCACAAAACAAAAAATTATATGTTTTGCATTCAAATGTAATATATTAAATTAGCAAGTTAAAATGTGTAAGAGAGATGATTTAATATTTGCATTCATAAAGCCAAAGAAACTAGCAGTATTGATAATACAGTGTGCCATATACCATATAAACTTAATTGCATTGAATGATTAAGCTAATTGAATTAATATAAATAATTATTGTGC
>Ga0209489_105980_pt1 | contig 20182 bp, 4 predicted proteins | sample SiratrowhiteBW_FD_187527 | JGI IMG/M metagenome (GOLD analysis project Ga0209489, IMG submission 187527) | Root nodule microbial communities of legume samples collected from California, USA - Siratro white BW (SPAdes) (version 2) | ecosystem: Host-associated > Plants > Roots > Nodule | place: USA...
ATATATATATATATATATATACTTCGTAGAAAATATATTTGTAGAAGTAGAAACATGAAAATAAGTTGATCAAGTTAAACTGAATGATTTTTTGTTTTGTTTTTTAACTTCAAAATTACTACTGCTTAATCTTTTTCTTTTTACTGTTTTCAATATCAGCAAATAATATAAGAATTTTTTATTTAAAAAGAAATGAATTAATTTAGTAATAATAAATAAATAAAATTAATTTACTTTTTTAATTATTAATGATCGCTAAGTGACTCTGTTAATTTAGTAACAAACTACTGAATAGACTACAGTGCTTTTTAATGTTTAAATAACATCAAATAATACATTTTATTTTTAAGAATTACTAGAAAAATAATATAGTATTTTTTATTTTTTATAATTATGAATCATTTGTAAATTTTTTACTTTATATTCCATTTTATGTTTTCTATACCAAAAAGTAAATTAATAATATTATGTTTAAAAAGTATTTTATTAATGTAATTATAATCAATAAATATATATATATATATATATATATATATATATATATATATATATATATATATATTAAGGATTTTTAATAGGCACAAATATTAATTATTCAAAAACTTACGGTTAGAAACACGGTTCATTGATTATTATTAATATGATTTGTCATAATATTGTGTTAGATGTTGCCATAGTTAGCATGAATAATAATATATATTGATAAAATATTGGATTTATTAAAAATATTTTCAAAAAATAAGTTTAACAAACTCATTAAGAAAAAAATTGTTTTATATTTAAGTATATATTTAGTAAATTGTGATAAAAGCAAAAAAAAAATGGTGATAATGATCTTTAGGTATTACTATAATGTCACTGTTTGAATTATTATAAAATACAATTTTATTAATAACACAATCAAATAAAATAAAATTAATATACAAAAATAACATTGATATAAAATAAATTTATGAACTTTATTTAATCATCATATATGTTTTTAAATTTCACGAGGACAATAAAATGAAACACAAATAATATTTTGTTAATCATAAAAAAATTAAAAATAAAAAATATAAAAAATATTATTTATTAAACATGTGTTGTCAACGATGGATTGCATCGGTGACTCTAATGATCAATGAAGGTTTTCACTTGGTCAAATTTAATGTGAACCCTTGTTTGTGTCACTTGCTCACGTTATAGTCTTTTAATTTTCTGAGTTTCCTTTTTCTCAATTAATTTTGCATTTTCTTTCTCAAGCCATCCCTCCCATATCTTGTGCTCTCTTTTGTTCATTCGTTATTTCAAATTGTTGATTCTTCCTCCCAATCTCAAATTACTGTTAAGGATAGCTTAGTTTAGTTGAAGAAGTATTTGACCGAAAAATTTTACATTGTGAAATCTCCATGAACTCGTTGCCGCTCTAGAAGTTTGTGGCCGGTGGCAGTGTAATGTATTAGATATTAGAATTCACTTATACTATATTAAAAATTATAAAATAATAATGATAATAATACTAAATTTATAAAGTAATAATAATACATAACAAATGACATATTAAATTTTAGTATAAATATATCGTCTTTAAAGAATAATCTTTGTTATTTTCTCTTTTTTCTCATATATATTTATTAACGTTTTTAACTTTTAAAAATTTTAAAAATAAAATCTTAAAATATATATTATATTTCAGAACTAATTTATGTTTTAAGAATTATTTGAGATCAATTAATTCAGATATTTTTATTTATAAGTATGTATTTTATAAATTTTAATTAATTGTTTTGTTATTTTTTAATTTTAATTAATATGATTTTATTTTTAAAATTTATAAATTTTAATTAATTTTAATTATCATAATTAAATATTTCTCCACTTCTATTATTTTTTGAATGACTGTAATCCTTATAATGAATTATATTTGTTTTTCAAGATATGAGACTGGCCAGTAATAGTTATTTTATAAATAAACGCTTCATTTTAAATTCAACACTAATCTTCAATATATGTAAAATTTAATTTAAATTGATTTTGTAATATTAAAACATGTTATGATAATGATTGATAAAGTAAATTTTTCAAGGATAACAATATCTATATATTCTCATTATTGAAAATAAGTGTTACGTAAATGTAAATTATTTCTATATTTATTATGAATAGACACACGACAAAGAATATTATGAGGAGATGATTTTATTATGTGATGTGATACTTTTTAACATTTTATTATAAATATTTCAAGTTAAAATAATTTGCATTTACAAATTTGTCAAATAAACATAAAAATTATACATTAAAATTTTATCACATGATATGGGACAACTCAATATTTTTTTTCAATAACTTTTGTTATTAACTTTTATAATTGTTATCTTATCTCTTTCAAAACTACAGTTCATTTAATAACTTTTTTTTATATAAATACAGTTTTTACAAGGATAAGTTTTATATTTTTCTCTTACTAAAACGTGCATATAAGTGCATATAGTCTAACAAATATTTAAATTTTTCTAAAAAAATAATGTCTGAAAATATAAATCATATTTTATATTTTTTAATTTAACTTAGAATCTACTTACTTTATATTTAAAAAATAATAATAATCCCAAAACATAAAAAGAATTAAATTGAGTTTAAAATCCAAATGAATATAATTTAACATAAATTAACTTTTTTATATAAGAGAATAAAATCAAAGGCCAAAGAGTGGATAAAATCAAAGACCCAACTGAGTAAAGCTGAGTTGAATGAAAAAAAATAAAGATCTGATCACGACAAAAGACACTAGCTCCAATAGACATTAACGTCTCAACCTCCAATAGACATTAACGTCTCAGCTTCCCTTCTTTCTTCTTCTTTAAAACTTATTTTACCATGTTTCGAGATATGGGTGAAAGTATAGATATGGGTGAAACTATCAAAATAAATAGGAAATGATAACTATGTCACCTATTTTTAATTTTTTAATAATAAAAGTTCTATTTACTCTCTCTTCCTATATCAACAAAAAAAATATGCTGTAATAATTACTTAAAATTATAAAATAACAATATTTAAATTAATTTAAAATAATAAATATAATTTAATAATAATAAAATTATAAAGAATAATTATAATAATAATAATAATATTGAAATTAATAATAATAACTTATAAATATATAATATAATAATATACAATAAAAAGATGTATTAAATATACAAAATATATCATCTTTAAAGGATAATTTTCTTATTTGCTCACTCTCTAGTGTGTATTTAGTAGTGTTCTTTAATATTTAAAAAGTTTTAAAAATGAAATCTTAAAATATGGATTATATTTCATAATTAAATTATGTTTCAAAAGTAATTTTAAATCTATTAGTTAAGGGTTTTGTTTTTCAACCTTGGTTGTATTTGTTAACAACATTTTTTAAAATGGTGTTTCCCACGCCATCCCTCTCATATCCTCTGCTCTCTTTTGTTCATTCGTTATTCCAAATCATTGATTCTTTCTCCCAATCTCAAATTACGGTTGAAGGTAGCTTAGTTTAGTTGAAGAAGTATTTTTGACCGATTAATTTTACACTTTGGGATCTCTATGAACTCGTTGCCGCTCTAGAGGTTTGTGGTCGTCGGTAGTGTAATGTATTGGATATTGGAATCCACTCATACTATATGTGGTTTTGAGGTTTCCTTTTCTTTGTTGACATAATTGGACAATACAGTCCAATAAGATATCCAAATGCATCATTAAGCATGTCACACATTATATTATTATCAAGAATTCTTTCATTATCTTCTTACGACATTACACGTATTTCATCTGTAACATTTACTAATATTCTCTCCCATGTTAAAACCAAAATTTGTATCCAATTGCAAAGGGTTTAAGAATCAAGTGCTCATACATTACTTCCCCGATATTTCTATTTGTTAAGTTGTATATCTGATATGGACATATTATCTTCTCCCTCACACCATTATTAACAAATGCAAAGTTCAAAAATCTATTCAAGTTTTCCATATATCCAAGTGTATCTCTTGGCATGTTTATCTAAGATTTATCCATTGAAATGAGAGTCTAATTAAAGTAATATAATTTCATTTAAAAAGTTGTATTTACATCATTTAAAGAGAACAATAATTATAGAAAAAAGATAACATATCAGTTATAATATCTAAATAAGTAAATATAAAATATTTTTTACTTAGTACCTTGAAGTTACTTTGTTATTTGTTGAGAGGACACTTTATAATTTAATCACTTCTTTAATATCTATGTTTCTGTTTAGGTAAACGGATTTAAAACAATTTTTGTCTACTTTAGCTGACAACCACAATCACTAATGCATGGCTTATATGTATGGATCAATCAACACCATTAAAAATAAAATAAAAATAGAATTAAATCTAAATAAATTTCCAAAACTGAATTGGAAAAGTAATGATTAGAGATAAAAACTAAATTAGAGTAAGTTGTAACCTAAAAGGTGACACAAGAGGAGTGGCATAGAGAAAGTTAGTTGATAACATGAAACCATAAAAAAAATAACAGCTTAAAGATTACTAAACAATTATTGATGCTTCAAATGGAAGTTGGGTATGAACCAAAACAAGGTCCCTCATGTGAACCCTGTCTATTGGCTTAATAAGGTGATCAGGTAGGGTAGAAGTGCCCTTAGCGCACTTCATTCCAACAAGATACAAAATACTTTTTATTTTAAATTTGTAAAAAATAATATTAACTTTTGCTAAACATTATTCACCTTCAAAAAACGTTCTTCACAAGAATGCATCATCGTATATTCAAATTCAGCAAATGTAATGCATCATCATATATTCAAATTCAGCAAATGCAATATTAGAAACAGACAACAGAAAAAAAGAAACAATGAAAAAAGAGTTTAAAAATTCAACATACGAGCTAGTTTGATGCAGTTAAAGACATTCAGTTTTTTTTTAGCAGCAAAGAATAAATTAATAAAAGCACTTTAGGGGCACAGGTTCGCTTTTCAGCAAATTACACTTAAAACAGCTATTACGAACACAACCCCATACAAAAACTAGGGTCATCATAGTGTAATATCATCTAAACAATGGAACACACTACAACCAATTTCACAACAGAAAAATTAACTACATAAGGAAGTGAACTGTATGATAACACAAAGTTCGGACTTAAGTACATTCTTCTTATATTGCAAATAGATAACTGCGGAGCTCGTCGATTGGTGAAGTGTCACTTATATATGTGTGATTTGCCAGAGACATATGACGGATGTGTGTTGTAAAGTCCCACACCATCTGTCTACATTTAGAAGATTCAAGCATTAAGGTAAAGCTTTATCAGCAAATACTTTTTTGGCATGAGATTCTTTTATGTTCTTTTAGAATTTGCGAACCTCAATTTTATATTTTGAGGTATAGTGATTTGTAGAGAGAAAAATAAAAATCTGAGTACATTAAGGAAGGTAATAATTATATGAAAATTGAAACTTGGATTGATTATGGTGATGTGGTGTTGAGTTTGTAGTTGCTTTGTATCTTATTTATCATCCAAATGCATCACAAAATTGGAAAACAAAGGCACAAAATCAGGAAACAAAAAGTAAACGCAAAAACATCGTTTCCATCACACTATCAACCAAAGTTCTCTCTTTCACATAATTCAACATTCACTCATATATATACCAAAATTCGAATTTTGCTTTCTATGCAAAATCTTGTTTTAAGAAAATATTGTCTTATACATTTTGTTTTGTTTTTGTTGTTTGACTGTTTCAACTAAGGATAATTGATTAAATTTATATTGAAAATGTAACATTTTAATCTTATTTTATTCTTTATAATTGTAGTTCATATATGAATGTTTACATTATAAACACATAAATATTGTCCAAATTAATGGCAAAATTTTTATACTACAAAATTTTATAAGAAAAAATTAAATGAGTTGAACTTTTCTAAGATGAGAAAACTGTTATAGAAGTTAATGGCAAAATATACTGGATAAATGTCGAGAAGTCTCATATCACCTGATTGTGTTTTGAAGTATAATGTCTATTTGACAAATTTGTACATGAAAAATTGATTTCATCTGAAATATTTATATGAAAAATTGATTTTATCAGAAAAATTATATTCTATGTCTAAATACTTATAAGATATCAGAGCTTATAGTAAAATGTTGGGAAGTCTCACATCACCTCTTAATGCTTGTAGCAATATGCCAAAAATAACATTTCCTTAGTTTTGAAATTCCTTTATTTAAAGCTAAAAGCAATTCAATATGAAAAGTGGTATGGATCGAATTAATGTGGAATATTTGGAAGGCTAGAAATAATGTTGTGCTTAGGAATAAAATTTTTGACATAGAGGAGGTTTTTGTTGTTTCACAAATTAACACGAAGAATTGGATCCAAAGGAAGTATGGGAGGATAGCGTTTTCATATTCAGACTAGTGGTTGAGCCCTAGGTCTTAATGTTGGTATTCAGGTCAAATCTTATATGTGTGTTCTAATATATATCAGACTTAAATTCTAGACAGCTTTTATTATTATGATTTTGCACACTGGATGCAAGGAAGCTAACAAACTGTGTGGAGGATGAATTTGTGGGAGCTAAGAAGTTGTTTATTTTGAATAGTAACTTGTGAATCACCAAATGCGGTTCAATTTGATTCAAGTTGTATGCATTTCTCTGGTTTGTTTAATACTTGTCAATAGAGTTGTTTATAGGTTTGGTTTTCAAATACTATTCGGAGAAGCTTTTAAATGTATTCATGATAAATGATATAAATATGAAATAGTTGGACTGTGTCAAGGCATAGGGGTTTTAGTTGAGTTTTGATGTTTCTTTTTTCTGGTATTGGCTGTATTAGAATTTAAAGTATGAGGTAGATTAGAAATGTCATTCAGGTTTTATGTGCTTAAAATGGACTATATTATATGTTTGGATCCTTTATTTTGTAAATAGCTCGAGTACCTCTTAAATACTCTCATTTATTTATTTTGACAAATAAGAAAAACAAATGCTTATTTCAATAATAGAAACAACTTATTTATGAATGTTTAAAAGTATTGTTAACACATGTGTATCATTTGAAATTTACTATATTGATCATAATTAATGACATTTTTAATATTATAAAATTAATATAAATTATATTTTATTCATCTTGAAAGTTATTTTGGATTTAAAATTGTTAGTCTAGTTTCTTATTAAATGAGAATATAACCGATTATAGAGATTACAGTTCGAAATAATTTCTTAAAAAATAAAAATATATTTACTTATTATATTTGAAATTAATTAAAAAATATAAATTTTAAAATTAGATAATATTGATTAAAATTAAAAAATAATAAAATAATTAACTAAAATTTATAAAAAAACACATTTCATTATAAATAAGAATACACTTGAACTTTTTTTTTTTTTGAAAAACAAAAAATAGAATAAATAGGATCACTTAAGGGGTGTTTCAATCCTATTACAAAAGAGTTTAAAAATATTACAAAACCTCTACAGATGTCTTCTAATTCACGTTTTAGAATACAATAATACAACAGCACCAACCATACAATACAAAAGTATTATCTGACAAACAAATACATACCAAACAAATATGTCAGTCTTTCAATAGACATGATAGTATGTGCTAAGAATCTTGCAATCAATAAACATAGACCAAGAACACAAGCAACTACATGCGCCTCCACGACACTGAAGTTAACTCATATACAATAACTGAAGCTCTATTGATCGAGATACACCTGTCCTTTCCTAAAGTTGTGATAATGTGTCGGAGTACATTTGGCATCCTTTAGGATCTTGACACCCTCCAAGTAATGTTGTTAACAAATACAACCAACCCAGCAAAACAAAAAACCTTAACTAATAGATTTAAATTGCGTGGTTCCTAGCCATTTCTGCATCCATGTTTCTGACACTAAGACTCTGTCCAATCTATTCCTAGATGTGTCATTATAACAGAGACATATGACGATGTGGTTAAGTTTTGTAAAATAGCTGAAGCCATAATAGAGAAAAATATGTATGTAGATATCAAAATACATGACGAATGTCCTACTTTACCTTTAGAAAACTAGTTTGTTTATAGTCTTATGAAAAAGGATGAGGTTGATAAATATATTTCTTCAAGGTGTTATTTTTTTAAATTTTAGTGGATTGTTCTTGTGATTTTAGATATTGTACATGATATTGAAAAGTTTATATTCTTTTTATTTTGTCAATGAACATGATGATTAATGGTTAACCAAGCTAACTTCATGAGATTGAATATGTTTTGAGAGAGAAGTAATCACCTCTATATGCATTTTATTAACTAACTATCATTATTTTATCTATTAAGAACTATAATGATTAAAAAAATGATTAAGAACTATATGATTAACTAACTATCAATATTTTATGTATTAAAATATTTTTTAATATTATGTCATTACAATGATTAAAAAAATAAATGGACACAGGAGTTGTGAAAAAAACTAACATAAAAATATTTAACTTAGAAGATACTCTTACAAAATTGACTGGATACTAAAAACAATAAAAATTCGTATATATGAACACATAAAAATTCAGTAAATTTATGTTTTAAATAAAAATATTTTGAATACAAAAGAAAATTTAGATTTCTTTTATTTTTTTATATAATAATATTTTGTAGTTTGCGAAAATTTATGAAAAGTGTCCTTTGATTTTTTTTTATATAATAAATTAATTTAAATTAAATTATATTCATTTTAATGTTTTAGAGTATTATTCTATTAGAGCAAAATGTGAAATAGGTAGATTCTAAATTAATTTGAAAAATATAAAAAGTAATTTTTATTTTAAGACATTATTAAAAAAAAAAATTGAAATGTTAGAAGGTGCCTAGCTATGCACTTATATGCACGTTATAGTGAAAGAAACGATGAAACTTATAGGTTGTTGGAATTGTTATTTTGTCAGACCAAAACTTCATATATTTGATCTGTATTAAATTTAAATAAAATAATAACTAGAGGTGAAATACATAAAAATACAATATATGATTTCTAATCTTTTAAAAATTTTGAAGTTTAATTTTAAGTATAAATTTTATTATTTAAAAAATAAAATATAATAAAACAATATTGGATAAAAGAAACTAGCTTTAAGACGTACACAATAATTTATTTTTTATCTGTTTATTTCCAATTTCTTTTAATTGTACAATTTAAAGGAATAAAAATTTAAATATTTCCATAATTATGCATTTCTTATACTTTTAATATATTAATAAAAAATAATAAAAGTTTTCTTCTTTATTCAATTTATTCGGACTCAGTGATTAGCTGGACATTATTGAATGAGAGTGAAAACTGGTTAAATTTATATTAAAAATGTCACATTTTTTAATCTTATTTTACTCTTATAATAAAAATAACTCATGTATGATATTTACGTGATAAACACAATTATATTGTTCAAATAAATTGTATTATAAATATATAATTAAATGAATTGAACGTTTTCAAAGAGATGAAAAAATTGTTGTAACCTTAACTTAATGGCTAAAGTTATTGGAGAAATAAAAAATCCCCTATATATCATGTGACTGAGAGTTTTAAAGTATACATTTGTATATTTCACTAAATTGTTTTAACCTGAAATATTTATCACATATTGGAGAAATATTCAAAAATCCCTTATATCATGTATCGTATTAGAGGGGTACTAGAGCTTCTAGTAAGATTTATGGGACACGTCACCTTTTCCTTTTGATGCATGCATTTGACCCTGATCTCTCCATAATAAATCATAAAAATCTTAAAAATAACTTTTGATGACATGTTTTAATATTGTAAAATTAATTTAAATTAAATTTCATTTACCTTGAGAGTTATTTTTAAATTCAGGATGAAACAACCATTTATAAAGTATCTATTACTGATTAGCCTTATTTTTTATTAAATAAGAATATAATTACTTATGGAGATTACAATCATTAACAAAATCTTAAGAATAATATTGATTGATGTACTTAAATTATTTAAAGAAAATATAAACTTTAAAAATTGATAATATTAATTAAAATTAAAAAATAACAAAAATAGTTAATTAAAACTTATAAAATATACATTTGATACATTTAAATTAATTGTTTTAAAATCACCAGTAAAAAATAAATTGATTATGAAATATAAGCTGTATTTTAAGATTTTTCTTTTTTAATCTTTTAAATGTTAAAAAAGTCTAATACATGGGAGAGTGAGCAAATAAGAAAATTATCCTTTAAAGATAGTGTATTTATATTAAAATTTAATATATTTAATACATCTTTTTATATTGTATATTATTATTTTATAAATTAATCATGTTTCTATTGTTTTCAATATTATTATTATAAATATTATTTTAATTTTATTATTATAAAATTTATATTTATTATTTTATATTATTTTTTAAATATTATTATTTTATAACTTAAATAATTATTAGAATTCATTCTTATTGAAAGAGTAAATGGAAATTTTTATTATTAAAAAATAAATATAGGAAGACACAGTTTGTAATGTTCTTTTATTTCTTTCCTGTGTATATCGAAAGATGCTCAAAAATTTTTGGTACCATCATGTGTATCTCTCCAAAGATTGTAAAATAAGTTTAGAAAAAGAAATAAATAAAGGCCGATGCGATAATGTCATGGTGTTACAAGCGCGGTGGTAATTGGTTTAGGTTGGTTTCAATAGTATTTTCTTTTCTTATTAGAAACCAAATTAAAATTTAATATATTATTATTCTCAATACTATTATTATAATTTACTATTATAATAAACTTATATATTGTATATTTATTGTATATTATTATTTTATAAACTTATAGTTTACTATTATTTTTCTTAATATTATTTTAATAATTATTATTAATAATTTTATTATTATTAAAATTTGTATTTATTATTTTAAATTAATTTTAAATATTATTATTTTATAATTTTAAGTAATTATTAGAGTACACTTCTTATTGATAAAGGAAGAGAAAGTAAATAGGACTTTCATTATTAAGAAAATAAATATAGGTGACACATTTTTTATTACCTATGTGGTATTTTTACCCATTTTTCAGAAATATGCTAAAATAAGTTTGAAAGAGAAAGTAAGAAGGGAAGCTGAGAAGTTGATGTGTATTGAAGCTGCTCTTAGAAATATTCAACTCAATCTCATTCAGCTCGGTCACAGCTTCACATCTCAGATCCATATTTGTGTTGGATAGTGGTGACAACTGGTTTCAATGGTAATGGTATTTAATTTACTGATAAATATAAAATGGTCAATTGGAAAGGCATGGTAGCTGAATTGGCTGAGTCATCAGATAGAAACTCATTTATTAATTGTTTCTGTCACATTACTTTTTTATTGTTGGTTAAATAAGTCTTGTTTAATTATATTATTAACACAACCAATACAATATATATATATATATATATATATATAAACAAAACTATTATATTATCCGTTCAAAACAAAAAATAATATATATATATATATATATATATATATATATATATTTATTTATTAAGGTCATCAATAATTTATTGTTGTTGTTTAAGTTTTCACATAAAAATCCCAAAATCAAAAATTATAGAAATGAATAAGTTGAGATCATTCTCATCTTATATTTACCTTAACCGTTGAAGTATCAAGATTTTTTTATTCTCAGATTTAATGATTACTACGAAACATAAAGTTGGAAAAAAGAAGCTAATAGTGGTGAATGAGACAAATAAAAGATGAATCAAGTCAAGAAAAGATAAGTCATTTATATTTATTGATAATTTTTGTATGTATAAATTTATTATATTTATATAATATCAATTCATAAATGTATAAATAAGATTAATTTATTATGAGATTATTCTTAGCCTACATTTAGCATCAAGACAGAAAATAAAAGATAAAAGACTAAGCAAGAAAAAAAAAAAAAAAAAAAAAAAAAAAAAAAAAAAAAAAAAAAAAAAAAAAAAAGAACAGGAAAGAGATAACAAGAGGAGGTGGAGATGCAGTTAGGGTTTGATTATATTAGATTTGAGTTGAGAGAAACATTAAATAAATTTACTTTAGTTTTAATAATTTTTAAAAGATTATTAAATACCTTAAACTTTGTGTAAAATAATTAATGTAAAATAATTAAAGATAAGATATTTCACATTCAAAAACAATATAAAATAAACAACTTTATGGTAAAGTATAATTTAAATATAAAAATGTCAACATAATACTTTTTCTTTTAAACAATCAAAAATAAATAAAACTAAAAAAAGTATTTGAGGGATTTTTTCCTAACAAAATCCAGAAGAAAACACTATGGATACCAGATCCTTTATACAACCTAATAAAAATGTCAACATAATAATTTTTATCTTAAAAAATTAATAAATAAATTAAAAACATAATATGCTGATTCCAAAATAATTACTGTTAAACAATTACTGCTTTCAAACGGAAGTTAGGTATTAAGCAAACCAAGATCCCTAAGGTGGATCCTTCTAATGGCTTAATAAGGTGATCAGGAGGTAGAAATATCCTGATGCACTTCATTTTAACAGGATATAAAATTTTTTTTTTTAAAATAATGTTGTTCACAAAAAAGTTCTTAAAAAAAGGCATTATAACATATTTAAATTCAGCAAATGCTCTATTAAAAATAGTGCAGACAACAAATAAATAAATAAAAAACAAGTTTAAAATTTCATCATACCAGCTAGTTTGACGCAATTAAATACAATTTATTACCTCCAAGAATACCTGTCATTCTGTAAACTAAAAATGCCTGGTATTCACTTCCAATCTGTAAAGAGAAGAAGAAAATTAATAATAAAAAGTATATAAAAATATTAAATAAAAATAAAACAATATAGTGTCATCAAAAATTTATTTGAAACACTCTCCTATCTTATGCTACTGCGGTTTAAGCTTTCATATCATAGTCAAGAAAAAACCTCAACCAAAATTCATATAAATGAATAAAATAAGATTATTCTCAATTTATATTCACTTTAACTGTGAAAGCGTGAAGATCTCTTTATTTCATAATTTAATAACTACTACGAGACATAGAAGTTGGTAGAGGAAAAGAAGATAGAATTTGGTAGAAGAGAAGAAGAAGGAAGAGGTAGTGGTAACACCAAATAAAAGATGAAGCAAGAGAAAAATTAAAAAATAAATTCGTATTAACAAATCATTGAAGTGAGGAAATGAAAAGAGAAAGAGAGAGGTGAATTGAGGTGAGAGAAGGTGAACCTGAATCTGAATATGGAGAAGATGAAGCTGAAAAGGACGAAGCTGAGAAAGGAAGAGTGAGTGTGTTGAGAGAAATGAAAGTGGTTGATTTTCCTGTGGTGAAATTGGTTGTAGTATGTTCCATTGTTTAGATGATATTACACTATGATGATCCTAGTTTTTGTATGGGGTTGTATTCGTAATAGTTATTTTAAGTTGTAATTTGTAGAAAGGCGAATTTGTACTCCTAAAATGTTTTTATTAATTTGTATCCTAAAGTGTTTTTATTAATTTATTCTTTGCTGTTAAAAAACAAAAACCTTAATGTCTTTGACTACGTCAAACTAGCTCGTATATTCAAATTTTAAACTCTTTTCTCATTGTTTTTTTTTTTTATCTGTTTCTAATATTGCATTTGCTGAATTTGAATATACGATAATGCATTACATTTGTTGAATTTGAATATACGACGATGCATTACATTTGCTGAATTTGAATATACGATGATGCATTATTATTAATATGACTTGTCACAATATTATTATGTTTCGTGTTGCCATAGTTATTATGAATAATAATATATATTGACAAAATGTTTGATTCATAAAAAGTATTGTCAAAAAAATGATTTTAACAAACTGATTAAATAAAAAATTGTTTTACATTTGAATACATCTTTAGGAAATTGTGGTAAAAGGAAAAAATGGTGATAATGATCTTTATATATTATTATAATATAATATAACTGTTTGAATTGATTATAAAATAAAAGTTTGTTAATGGCATACTCAAACAAAATAAAACAATTAAAAAAAATGATGTTAATATAAAATGAAAATTTAATCCTAATTCCTAAACTTTATTTAATCATCATATGTATGTTTTTAAACTTTAGGAAGACAATAAAATAAAATATAAATAATATTTTATTAATTATAAAAAAAATAATAATAGAAAATATGAGAAATATTATTTATTAAGCATGCATCGGCTTGGTTAACACTGTTGTTAACGATGGGTTGTATCGGCCAGACCAACCTTAATGACCAATCCAATGAAGGATTGTGTTGGCTTAGTTGAATGTAATGTAGATTCCTTTTGTGTTAACTTAGCTGATGCTATGCTCCCTTTTATTAATTTGTTATTCCAAATCACTGATTCTTCCTTCCAATCTCAAATTGTAGTTGACGGTAGCTTAGTTTAGTTGCAGAGAGTATTTTTGAGCGATTAAGTTACACCTCGGGGTCTTCGTTAACTCGTTGCATTTATTCGTGTTTGATATTAGTTTCTAAAATGTGTATTTGGAGGTTCTTGAGAATCAAACTGAGTTTGAGTAAGATGATCATTACAAAAGTAACAAAGACCCTTATCTCTCCTATCTACCATATATGTAGCAGTAAGATTCTTGACAATCTTGCGTGTTGTCTTGAAATCGTCTACCTCTGAAAGTGTGCGAAAGAAAGATTGGTTTTTCTCCCCTTAAGGATTTTTACAACTTTTTAGAGGATATGGATACATAACTTTTAGAAGGAAACTAATATTAATTATGTGTTTTTGTCACAAGATCAAATTGATAGAAGGAAAGAAATATTAATTATTTGATTTTTTCTTTATGACAAGAATCAAATTATCATCAATTATGTGTTTATTTTGTGTTTTATGACAGTATCATGTTGTAATATTTTTATTTATTTTCTTCCTTTAGCTATACCTAGAATGAGTAAATTATTTGTATATATTCCGCTCTTTATATTCATAATATGGTATCAGAGCTCTATGTCTAATTACCAAATGTAAGTCAAGTCATTGCAAATTATTGTTAAAGTGTTTTTATCAATCAAGATCATGTCCTAGATAATGTTTTGTATATTCCTAACTTAACTTTTAATCTTCTTTCAGTAGCAAAGTTAATTGATAATTTGTCTTGTGTGATTATTTTTTATTCTAATGGTTGTCACATTAAGGACAAAAACTCCTTGAAAGTGATTGGATCAGCTGAGTTGCAAGGTAGACTTTATATACTCAGGGTTCATTCTTATCAAAACCTTAAAATCAAATCTGTCAAATCTCCACACATCATTAATACTATTAAGTTTAGTACTAGTGATCTTGAAAATGTTTTGATTTGATTGATGTTGATAAGTGGGGACCATAGGCATTATCATCAATTCATGGTCATAAATATTTCTTGACCATAGTTGATGATTATTCAAGGTACACATGGGTTTTTCCTTTAAAACAAAAATATGAAGTTGTTAAGATTTTGGAAGATTTTGTTGTTTTTATTCAAACACAATTTGAGACAAAAATAAAAGTAATAAGAAGTGATAATGAGACTAAATTTTTCATGACTAATATTTTATATTTTTCTGAAAAAAAAAATCACCTGAGTATCTAAAGGATCATCATTGTAATCTCAATATTTTCAATACATCTTCTAGAGTTAAATATCTTTTGAATTTTGTTTTGTCTTATAATAAATTATCACCTCCTCATAAATCTTTTGTTATGTTTATTTCTTCACATGTTGAGCCAAACACTTATTCTGAAACTGTGAAATATGACTGTTCTTACAGTGTGATTATTTCTAATTTTTTTCAATTTTAAAATTTAAAAGAATAAAAAATAAATATTTTCATATCTATGCATTTTTTATACTTTTAATATATTAATAAGAAAAATAATAAATATTTTCTTCCTTATTTAACTTGACATTGTTGAATGACAATAAAAACTGATTAAATTTATATTAAAAATGTAATATTTTAATGTTATTTTATTTTCATAATGGAAATAAGTCATATATGAATGTTTATGTGACAACCACATACATATAATTCAAATAAATTGTATTACAAATAAATAATTAAATGAGATGAGAAGATTGTTATAGAAGTTAATGGTGGAGAAATATTCAGCAGTCCCATCTCATGTGACTGAGTTTTGAAATATAAGTTTTATATCTATTTAATAAATTTGAAATTGCTAAAATTGTTTTAACCTAAAATGTTTATGAGGTATTAAAGGTTGTAGTGAAATGTTGGAAAGTCCCACATCACCTCCTCTTTATGTATGTGACAGATCATCTGTCCATGTTTATAAAGTATTAGATAGAGTTATTTTTAGATTTAGAATGAACTAATTATTTATAAATATCTATGGCTGATTAGTCTTATATCTTATTAAATAAAAGTATAATTAATTATAGAGATTACAGTCATTAACAAAACTTTAAAAAAATATTTATTAATGATACTTGAAATTGATTAAAAAAAATATAAATTTTAAAAATAAAATAATAGAAATTAAAATTAAAAATAATAAAATAGTTAATTAAAACTTAAAAAATATACATTTCATACACTTAAATTAATTGATTTAAAATTAATATTAAAACATAAATTAATTATGAAATATAAGCTATATTTTAAGATTTAATTTTTAAAATGTTTTAAATCTTAAAGAACGCTATGATTGGAAAGTGAGCAAATAAGAAAATTATCCTTTCTAGATAGTATATTTATATTAAAATTTAATATATCTAATACGTTTCTTTATTATATATTATTATTTTATAAATTTATCTACTATTATTTTTAATATTATTATTATTATAATTATTATTTATAATTTTATTATTTTAAATTAAGTTTAAATATTATTATTTTATAATTTTAAGTAATTATTAGAGATAAAGAAAGAGAGGGTAAATAAGATTTTTATTATTGAAAACAAAAAATACATTTAACACAGTTGTCGATGTCTACTGACGCATATCTCGAAACATGTGGTACTTTGACACATATCTCGAAACATGGTAAAATAATTTAAAAAGAAAAGAAATAAGGGAAGGGAAGGGAAGTTGACGCGTTATTATTTATTGTGCTACAGTCTTCTGAGGTGACAGTTCTTGGTTCTTCTTCATTTCAATTCAGTCTGACTCATCTCGGATCCATATTTGTGTTCGGTGGTGGTGGTGATTGGTTCAGTTTGGCATCAATGATATTTTTTTTTCTTTATTTAAAAATAAGATTTGTCTTCCTCTTTTATCAATCTATAAAATGTAGAATGAGGTAAGAAGATAAAGAAAAAAACATTGCATGTCTCAAATTTATATATATGGAACAAGTTTATGTTTGATACCAGTTTGTTTTAAGATAAAATATTACTTATTCTAGCAGGCTTGCGCTTCCTCTTTTATCAATCTATAAAATGTAGAATGAGGTAAGAAGATAAAGAAAAAAACATTGCATGTCTCAAATTTATATATATGGAACAAGTTTATGTTTGATACCAGTTTGTTTTAAGATAAAATATTACTTATTCTAGCAGGCTTGCGCCAGAGACATATGACGATGTGGTTAAAGTAGCTGAAGCATCAACAGAGGGTCATAAGATTCTTCAACTCAGTCGCATGTTATGCATCTGGAATCCATATTTGTGTTGCATGATGGTCACAATTAGTTCAGCTTTGTTTTAATGGTATTTTCTTTTTATCTGTCTTCCTCTTTTATCAATCTATAAAATGGAACACACCGAACCCTAGGATGAGTTTAAAAGAAATAATTTATTCTTATTTCAACTTAAGATTTAGATTAACTCTGCCAGATTAAGAGTTCACAAGATGATGGTTGTCTTTTTCAATCCAAATAATGATGAAAGGTCTATAGGCCTAACCTAATAGTTGTCTAATTGTAACTTATAAAACTAATTTACATTTTAAATGAACAAACTTTGACATTATAGAAACAACTTACACAACAGTGCTTTCATTTCTAATACAAATATTATATTTTTGGTAATGAGAAGTGTTTGCATGTGTGTGATTGTCTGAAACAACTTCTAAACATATTGATAAACTATTTTCAACAATTTTAATATTGTTTTGAACAATACCAGGAATCCAGATGAATATTGTTTTTTAGTTACTTTACTATCTTATACTTTACTGTTTATATTAGTATTTTGTGGAGTACTTAAGAAAAGGAATACAATATAGGATGAAGTGAATACGCAATTGTAAAGGTGATTTCTAGGAATCTGTCTTGCCACAAAAGAATTTTGCCGGTGCATTCGTGATTGTCTTTATCACGTGATTGTCTTTATCGGCATAACATGTCCCTACTTTTTGACGAACTATTGTGTACTGTTTCATGTTTTCTCTTTATGCACTGATGTATTTAGTCAATGGTGCTGTGGGTGAAACACTCTTTTTATTGATAATATTATGTCATCTCTTCTGCAGTATGCAAAACTGATGCCAGCATGCTTCACATATTCAGATGGTCAAATATTTGTGTCATAATTAACTATATATTATCATAATGTTAAATTATTTTATAAAAGATAAACAAGTCATTTGGTTTGACTAATTTTAAGAAAATAATAAGCTATTTCAATTAACTTATACAGCAGCGAAACACAACGCATGTAAAATATATATTAGGAGTGCATACTCTCCAGGCAAACAAAAGGCACACGAGATGTAATATATCAGCTCAAAGTATGTATTGGCATATAAAAAGAATGTTAAATATTGTTATTAATGTCTAAGCATACTAAGCTCCTTATATATATATTTTTGTCTTATGAAATATGACATTATATTTGAATTCATTATTTATAGTATGTCTGGACTGTATACCCATTCCAACAAGATACAAAATTCTTTTTTTTTTTAATTTGTAAAAAGTAATATTATTAAGATTTGCTAAATATTATTTACTTTCAAAAAAGTTCTTAACAAAAATGTATCATCGTATATTCAAATTCCGCAAATGTTATATTAAAAACTGTGCAGACAACAAATAAATAAATAAAAAAAAAACAATGAGAAAAGAGTTTAAAAATTTATCCTACTAACCAGTTTGACGTAATTAAAGATAACTTAATACTTTAAAAAATACCCGTTAATTTGCAAATTAAAAATGCGGGGATCCACTTTCAATTTGTGAAAGAGAAGAAAAAAACTAATAATAAAAAAAATAAAAATGTTAAATAAAGAGACAGTAGAGAGACAATAAAGCAACGGCGGAGTGCTGTTAGGGTTTTATTATACAGAAAACTTATCTTGAGTTGACGTGAAAAACATTAAATAAACTTACTTTCTAACGGCCCAAAAATTCTATAACTTTGGTCTGTTATCAAGCATTAACATCCAGTGAATCCAACAAAAGAATCAAATTTTCAAAATAAAGTCTACACTCTTCCACATACAATCATCGCAGTTTACAAAACAACAAGAAAAGCAAGGGTAAGCTAGTGAAAATAAAATTTTATAATATAATCAATACATAAATAAAGAGCAAACCATATTAGCTATTCACAAGAATTTCTTAAAAGATTAACATATAAGTTTCAATACTAAATATATGCAAATAGAACAGAATATCTCAGTCATAAGAATTTCTTTAAAGTCTAGTATATGAAGTTTCAATACAAGTTTTCCGTTTTCATTTCAAGTACTCATGTCAAACGTCATACATAAAGATATCACATGAACCACATCAATACATATCGGTCACACATAGACCATATCACACATATAGGCCACACATTGACCTATCGTCTTCCTGAAAACCAATTAAGTATGCCCCTACCAGAGACTAACATCTAATTCAATACCCAAGACTTAGATTCAGCAATTCTAAGAGAAATGATCAATCCAATACCCAAGACTTAGATTACCAGCGAATCTAAGAGAAAGGATTAATCTAATACCCAAGACTTAGACTGCCATTCGAATCTAAGAGAAATGACTAATCCAATACCCAAGACTTAGACTGCCATTCGAATCTAAGAGAAAGGATTAGAGGAAGCTCAAACATCCAATACCGAGTCTCACCAGCGGTCCCGGTGTGTATGAACTCCCTCACAGCTTCTCACCACCTGATATCTTAGTCTATGTGACTTAGATCATCAGTGAAGCTTGAGGATCTCTG
>Ga0209489_105982_pt1 | contig 20176 bp, 8 predicted proteins | sample SiratrowhiteBW_FD_187527 | JGI IMG/M metagenome (GOLD analysis project Ga0209489, IMG submission 187527) | Root nodule microbial communities of legume samples collected from California, USA - Siratro white BW (SPAdes) (version 2) | ecosystem: Host-associated > Plants > Roots > Nodule | place: USA...
ATATTTTTTTTTTTTATATATATATATATATATATATATATATATTTTAATTTTTTAAAATGTTTTATAAAAATAAAGTTACGAGAATTTTAAAATAAACAATATCTTAAATATGATGATTCACCTGAATAAAAATATATACATATTATAATATTATAATTTATTTATATAAATTTGAATTACTTTTATTTATTTTTAATTTTTGTTTAGAATTTTTTTTACTTGTTAAAAATAAGTAAAAAGGTTTATTAACTTATCAACTAAATAGGACCATTTTAAACCAAAAAATATATAATTTATTTAAAATAGTAAACCTCAATTATTCAGAGTTACCACTTGTGATCCTATGACACCATGTCATACTCTTCTGTCGTTCTTGCAAATGATAGATCCCAAACAGTTTGTAGCAGAAGCATTGGGTCTAACCTAAAGATATTTGCAGAGGTTGACCTAGATTTCTGTCTTCATCATTTGGAGCCATCAAAATCATGGTCAAGCAAAATGTTATTATTTTTCATATCCAAATGCCTTCAACCACTTGGTTTCGATTAACTATGTGGTGTTTCGGATTAAAATTTTGGAAAAATAAATAAATTTAAATGAACTTCATATGCAACTTAAGTTTCAAAGGCAACTCTGATGTAACTTTTAGTTAAAACTTGGTTTAAAAATAAATACAGGTATGCAAAATTATTAAAAAGGAAATGAAATACATTACTAAACTAAATTCAGCAATACAAATATGTTCAAGGCAGATGACCAAAATTTCAAACATAGCTTATATATACCTCTTTTTTTTATCAAAATATAATAATCCATAAACAATATTTAAAAAAATAAAAATTATTTAAGAGGTTTTTTGTTAAATTAACTTCACATATCAAAATAATTACGTTCACAAAACATATTGATTCTACTAATAATAGTTTTATTCATATGTTTATGAAATGTTTTAACATTTGAGTTTTAAGTGGTTTTAATTGATTAAATTATTATTTTAATCAATGAAAATACTTTTTTTTTCTTTTATAAATGTAAAAATATGTCAGTATATTAAAACATATTTTAATTTATTAAAGCGTAACTTAAAATCATAAAAGGATCGAAAATATATTCAAATATTTTTTAACTCAGTCAATTTTTAAATCAAGATTAAAGAAACATTTATATCATCTTCAAAACTATATATTACAATATACAAACTCAAGGTCAATATTTTCAAAACTTACATTGTCATCTATTGGGATTAGAAATATCAAATCTTTAAGTTTGGAAGTATCAAAATTTAAAAGTAAATTTTCTATATCAACAATATACTTATACATGTATTAAAATTAATCAATTTATATCTTATAAAACTTTATAAACAATATGTGTTCCAACAAACATGTGAATTTATTTTCGATAAAAAAATATTATAGTTGATAAATAATACTTTAAATAAAATAAATAACAATTATTTATGTGATTCTTTTTATTTAAACTATTAATTAACTATAATTTTCAATTTAAATATGTTAAATTAACTTCACATATTGAAAATAATTATATCTACAAAACACAAAACACGTCAATTCTACTAATAGTATTTCTTTTGATATATTTATAAAAGTTCAATTTTTTACATATATAAAAACACAAACTTCATTCATCATATCACTGAACACGACTTAAATTTATAAAGTATTTTAGTAAAGTGATTATGTTTTAAACATAAACAAAAAATAATCCACAAGAATTTGCAGTACCTCTTTGAAAAATCTGAAAGAAAGAATAATTATATATATTAAGAAAGTATTATGAAATTTCAAAGTGATATCAAAACCAAAAAATATAGAATAAGAAAGTAAATATACCTTTAAAAGATAAAAGAAGGATGAATATAAATTTAACAAAAAATAAATACACTATAAGTAAAAGTTAAATTATTGACAGAATTTTATTGACGAAACTTTATCTGTTGATAAAACATCACTATCGACGATTTTATTGACGAATATCACCCGTTGTTAAATTTATCAGCATATTTATTCTAAATCTGACGGTAATTATCGACGGACTAAGAAATCCATCAGCAATTACCAACGGATTCAGAAATTCGTCGATAAATTTATATACCATCAATTTACCGACAAATTTTAGATGTTTTCGATAAATTTATCTTGTTGATAATTTTTGTTTTTTTTTTAATGATAGTAAGAAATGTAAATGTAAAGAAATAGTTACTAAAGATAAAATAAAAATCTGCGTAAAGAAAATCATAAAGTGGTTGTCAAAAACACAAACACTAACTTTTCTCATTTCCTTTCTCTAATTCAACATATTAAAAATATATTACACTATATATATATATATATATATATATATATTAAAGTTTGAACTCATTAAAATAAAATACATATATGTATATATAATGTATATATACATTATATATAGTGTAATATATTTTTAATATGTATATATAAGGTATCTAATTCAACATATTAAGTTTAATGTATATATAAGTATAATTTATATATATAAGTAATTATCCTTAATTTATTAGAAATGTATAATAAATTAAGTTTGAACTCATTAATATTAATATATATATATATATAATGTATATATACATTTCTTTTTCTAATTATTATAAAATATATTATAATATATTTCACTAACTATTATATCTAATATATAATTTATGTTTTATATATAAATCAGTGTCATATTGTTTAAAATTGAGGTCAAAGTCAATTTAAATATATTTTTTTTTTAACTTTATAACATGCATTTTAAGAATAAGATCGTGACTAAATTTCAAATTATAAAGTAAACTATATATATAAATATTTGATCTTAACAATAGATATAGATTTGTGGGATAGTCTATCTATTAGTTTGTAGACTAGTTTCTATAAACTAAAATAAATTAAAAATGTTTCAAAAGTTTTTTATATTTTACTTTAATACTAAATTTGAATATCTTATATAAACAATAATTTGTTATAAGTGTAATAATTACACAAAAATAATTTATTATTTATTACAAATAAATAAAAATATATATAAAAAAAACCTATAGTTATAAATAATAAAAATATTTATTATTTTTTCTATTATATCTCTCTTCTTATTTAAAATATAATACAACTCAACATATTATTATAAAATATATCAAACTAAGCTTACAAAATTTTAAAAATACCATAAATCTTGTTGGTCTTATCTTTACTTTTAGTTAAAATAAATTTTATTATAAATCAGTTTAGTATTAATTTTATCTTTAGTTAGTATTAGTTTTTATCTCTATTATTAGTTAAAATAAATTTTATTATAAATGTAATGCATTCAACATTCTTGGATGGTGTACACGTAGAACACATATGTATGGATACTGTCTCAAATCGCACGTTCATCTTGGCTAGCTCGATTATATCTACATACTATATTCCATTTCATGTTTGATGTCTTCTCAAAAACCTCATAAACATTTTCTTTCTTGAGGGAAAAGACTGTTGAACTAATAATCACGCTGATTCTTTTGGACACCAACACTATAATGGTATTGGGAGAACCATTAAACACAAACACATTTTGGTCTGCCACACCACACCATAGAACTAGAACTGTTGCTCAAGCGCTGCCCCCTTTCCCCTTTTTTTCTGATAAAATTTGAAAACTCCTATGGTCATTCCTTTGTTCTTAAAGCTGTATCCATGTTCTTCCTTCAAATTTGCTTTTGAAAAGTGTTCTCCTTAGGATTTCATGGACACACACAATTAATAAGGTATTCTCAAAAGAGGATAAAACAAATACAAGTAACCATGTAGTTTTTTCCATTTAGTTGAAGTGTTAATGTAATGAAAAGAAAGTAAGGTTCACTTCTTGCAGCATTACAAAAGAGGGCAAGAGATCTAGCAAGTGCATTTAGGTTATATCAAAACAGTAGAATGGCCCTATTTGTAGGTCAATTCCCCTCCCTCGAAATGGCCCTCTTTGTAGGTCAATTCTGAAGCTCTGGTTCAAAAACAGCATATCATGTCCCCGGGCTGGAAGGAGTAGACTATCAGAAAAGACCAAATAAGCTAATTAAGTGAAATCATATAAAAACTGGAATCCTAAGACTGCTGTTTGCACTTATTTTTCATGAAGAATAGCATGATGTATTGATAGTAATGGGATTGTTATAGGCAATAGTTGAGGAGGCGAACCATTCAGAGAACTTTCGTTTTACAAGAGTAAACCTCAACATGCTGCCTAGGGAAACTACCCTCGAAAAGAGTTTATTTAGTAAATCATCGAAACTCAAGCATCTCCACTTTGATTTTACGTTTCGTTGTTCTCAATGACAATACTGTCAACAATGTTATATCTGTTCTGTTAGAAGAACCGGAATCCTATCAGTCACAAACGACCAGGAGGAAGAGTACAATTCAAAAAATTGCAACCTAGTTGCTTTTACAAAGAGTTTATATCGCAAATCATCTTCAGATAAATCACATTTCATCTAATAAAACATTTATACATAAAAAATTCACATTCCTCGACGCTAGTCAAAAGGAAAGGGTTGTGAATTCAGAAAAATGAACATAAAGCAAACATACAAATCACCAGACGGAAAACATCAACTATTTACGCTGACCATTAAGCATCAGTCTAGCAGAAGTAAACACAAAGCTCTTCAAGAATTAATTAAACACTTAGAATGCCCCTTGATGTAGCCCTGTTTTGTTATCAGCCAAAATTTTCCTCTCATTCAAACTTAGTCTAGTAACCCATGATGCAAAACAAGGTTTATGAACTTTCTACAAGATGATTATATACATACAGCAAATGTGAAGGCTTGTTTATGAAAAGGATTTGATAATCATACAGACCAAAAAGTTAATTTAGCATGAACAGCTTCTTGGAGAATTTCTAAAAGGGGCGGCACAATGCACAACTCAAACTAATCATTTTCCCTGTTCTATCTAGCAGATTAAAGTGCTTTTCATTGTTTCTAGAGGATGTCCAAGTCATGCCACCAAATCTCCCTAATGGATGGAGCATAACTCCAAACAAACAGAAGGCTATGAAGTTACTTTTGACATCACAACATAACCCCAAGTTGCATGAAGAAAAATCATTACCATTCTTCATTTCCCAAACCCTGTAATCTGTGACTATCATCACCAACACATATTTGAGTGAACTAATTCAACAATTCCATGAATAATATACATAAGAACTACCCTCATTCAGAATATACACGAGAAGTATACCAGCCTTCCGGTGAAGTACACATTCTAACATCGCTGGTGACAAAACTAGAGAATGGCGGCAACAGCCAACAGCGACGTGAAACGTGGGAGACACAAAGAACCTTTGAAACATTGCTGCTGCTACTTGTGCATCACAATAAGAAAAAAGAAAGAAAAAACCACATTCATCCATCCAAATTGAACCACCCTCAAGTATCATCTGAGACCTTCAACCAAACCCTCTAATTCCCTCTGTCCAAACCTCCTACCATGAAGATCGGCGTCCCTACACCTTGCCGCAAAGTAAAACAAAAGCCAGGTAACCATGAAGTAAACCTCCATGGTGGACTGAAACATCTTGGCGAAGGACCTCCCGCAAACCCGGCCCAAACCCCACCTGACAAAGGACCCACAAAGTATAGCCTCCAAGCACTTAACTTGAATAGCCTGGTTGAGCATGGTAGATATCAAATAGCACCCTTCCTTCACAATTTCCCTCCCACTCTTCCTTGAGTCCACAATGGCAACCCAAGCATCCACAGAGAATATAAAAGCCACAAAAGTATCCACCAGAAACCAAGTAAACAAGAACCCAGAAATCTCTTTCTCAAAGCCCCTAACCCAAGGAGACATAACAGAGAAGGGCATCAATTTCAACCTCACAAAGAGCTTGAAAAACGAGTACTGATCCTCAATTTCTCCGAAGTACCACAACCCCAGAAGCTGAGTCAACGCGTCCCTCACAGCCCATCGCATCAGAATAAACCCCGAAAGCCTCTTCAGACCTAATCTTGAACCATCCCAAATCAAAGCCGTAACGGAGCTAAACCTCCCCAACAGATCGTTCACAACCGAAACGAAAACAACACCCAACACCCAAGAATACGTCACGAGAAAAACCAGAATCACCCATCCGTAAGCGACGGAGAGGAAACTCACCAGAAAGAACAGCGCCGTCGCGTCCCGGCGACCCACCTCGATCCCCTTCACGAAAAATTGCAAATCCACGCCCTCCTTCCTCTCCGCGTTCTCGTTCAGCTTCTCCTCCTCGTTGTCACTGCCATCCTCGTCGCGAGGCGTTCGCGACGACAGAGAGGACAATTCTTGGGTGCTGAAGGTGGTTCCCGAGCGGATGACTTGGGAAACCCTAACTCCGTCGTCGGCGAGGAGATCGGAGAAGGCGGAGGTGGGGGGGAAGGGGAAGAGGGCAAGAAGGGTGGCGTTGGCGGGGGACTTGGGGATGGAGCCGAAGAGGGAGCGGTCGTCGTCGTCGTCGCCGGAGAAGAAGTCATCGTCTAGGGTTCCGACGCGCGTGAGGTGGAGGAAGGGGCGGCGTCGGTGGCGGAGGGCGTGGTTGGCGGCGGTGGAGGGGAGGTCATGGCCGTGGTCGTGATGGTGGGCGTTGCCGGCGAGGTCGAGGCGGGAGAGGAGGGCGCGGAGGGAAGGGTCGCGGTCGATGAAGGAGGTGACATGGGCGGTGCCTGTCTCAACGAGGGTTCGGAAAGAGAGGGTTAGGAGAGAGAGGAAAAGGAATGTGACGAAATTGGATGAGAACGATGACAAAGATTCCTTCAATAGATGCGAGGTGGAGCGAAGGTGGCGCAGCCGTGGGTGGTGGTCGCTCATGGCGATTCACGGAATGCCTCCGATTTGTTTTGTCAGTTAGTTTCTTTGTGATTTCTTGCGATTTTCTTTGAACAAGAAAAGCTAAGCGAAGAAGATGGTGGTGGCTGCCTGGCTGTGAGTCTGGGACTTTCCCTCACGCGCTTGGGTAGGGCCGTGCATTCAACGCTCTAGACTCTGAGCTGAGATGAAATTATGAAAATGAAAACCTGAGTCGTAGGAGCTCTTCGATTTGGGCTTCCACTTCACAACCCTTTACTTTTCCAGGATAAAACAAAACCATTAAAATGATACTATACTACCCCTTTTGCAATAAATTCTTTATCTCTTTTAAACTATTTAACTTATATAAAGCAAATTGGATTTTGACTGACCTATTTGATTGCCAAAATAAAACTATTTTCTGCGTTGATTTAATTTTTATTTTTTATCGATAAAATTGAATCCAGCTGAATCATGTTTTTTTTTTTTTTTTTTTTTTTTTTTTTTTTTTTTTTTTTTTTTTTTTTGTATATTTATGTTGTTTTTCTATTACACTTTCGTTCAAATTTAATTGTTTTCATGTGGGTAAAGATTTGGATAACATGTTATTTGTAAGAATGGATGTAAAATTAAGTGATTGTAACATTTTATTGGATATCCATTCCTTTTACTAACTATTAAAATAAAGATAAAGAGCGCTGATATTTTGAGAAAGAATCCTCATATTGTTAACCTGTAATGTGTATTTTTATTTCTCGTTTTTTTTTTCTTATTTCTTATAATATGAATAATATAATAATTAAATATTATATATGAAAACTTTGAAAAATACACTAAAAATATAAAAATATTTTTATATTAAGTAAGAATTGCATGAATATTTACTTTATTAATAATAATATTTTTATTTTTTAATTTAAACCATTTAATTGATATTTATTTATAAAAAATACTTCAATAATTTTATTTCAATTTTACTATTAATTGTTTAGATATTTTTTTACAAATAAAAAATATAAACTTTAATTCAAATAACAAGTATATAATATTTTTCCAATTTAAATCTATTATGAAAATAAAAATAAAATAATTTATTATTTTTATATTATCTTTTCATCTTAATTTTAAATTAATTAATAATTATAAATGCTACATAAGAGTTATAATATTTACAATTCCATCTAATTTATCTATCATTTCAATATTTAAATTTCTTTATAAACTTTACCATATTTTTACTATAATTTTAAATTTACATATTTACATATTTATCCTTCATCGTATATACACTATCATTTGTCACACTGTTAGATATCATAATTGTCAGATGCGTGTCATTTAATATTCACTTGTCAAAGTATTTTTTTTAAATAAAAAAATTTTTAAAAAAACAAACAATATGTATATTGATGGTAAAATTTGTATCATATATGATAATTTTGTTGATTTTATAAATTGATAAAATTTGATAATTTATTTCAAATATATTATCATAAAATAAGAAAATTTTTTGAGGTTATTTTAAATGAATAATTAATTTTTTAATCAGATTAAATATTTAGAAAGAGAAAAAAATGGATACCCTATAGTCATTTTACTTAACTCAGACCAAATTATGTCAAATGAAAAGTACATGTGATTATTTAAAAAACAAAAAACTAAACTATCATCGAAACGGCTTGGTGTCTTTTGAAATCAAAATGCAGTTTTTTAAGGTTAATTTAGATTTCGAAATAGATTGAACACTGAATAGCTATAAAAATAATGACCATAAAATAGTAACTCAAGCTCTGGCATTTACTTAATTTCCTGGCTAAACAAAATATATTTTTTTTCTGATAGTTCTACTAATTAGGGTATGTTGTTTGGAGTGTTGTGGTGATTATTTGAACGACCCTTTTACGTGCAAAAGTAAAAGCATTGGTAGCAAAAGAAAAGGAGTAGGAATTATTGAAAGTACGTATAAATAAATGCATGATAAATAGTTTAAGAAAAGTGATAGCAAAACAGGCTTGCTTACAGCTTATTAGTGATTAAAATTGATTAAAACTACAGAATTTTAAAGACCATTAAAAGAATTGTACGATAACATTTTACAAAAACTTAATTAGGGAAAAGTGTGTTGGATTAGGATGTTATAGCGATCCAGCTGCATAAAGCTGTCCTTGCTCGAAGCAAGCCGTGTTAGCAGAAGAGAACCAATCAATTGGTAATTTGGTCTAAGCAAAGACATAATCGCCCGTTACACCATCATCAAATACTTCCTGACCTTTTTGTCTCATTCTTGTCCCATAAATTATGTCCATATTAAAAGCATGACATTGTATACAATTTTCAAACCAAAATTATTGGCAGAAAAATATAATTACTTTGAATTATAAACATAATAAATTGTTTTGACAGTTTACACTATGAGAATGGCAGGGAGAGAGAGGAACGAAAGAGAAGGGATAGAAAATATAAAGCTTTCATTATACTCTGCAGAAATAAAATAGAAATGTAATATATAGACTCACTGTCTAAGCATGTGTCTATACATAATCACTTAACATCTCTTAATTAATGGTAAGATTATCAATTACTATAAGTTTATTCTTTTAAAAAAAATACAAAAAGTGGCACCGAAAACAGTTTTGATGAGCAAGTTTGCAACTCAGAAGATGTTTGCAACTCAGAGGTAGGAAGATGAACTAATTTTAAATGCTTTTGCTGGACACGGTCTCGTACAAAAATGAAGATTAAGTTATAGGAAAATGAAGATTAAGTTTACAAACAAGATTTGGATAAGAAACAAAATCTGATGGTTGTTGCATGTAGTCACTTTCTTCAATAGTTTCATGGAGAAATGCATTATCAATATCAATTTGGTGAGTAGGCCATTTAAGAGATAGAGCTTTGGTGAGCAGAATACATAGTCGTAGGTTTGACAACGGGACAAAATGTATCATTGTAATCTAATCACTTGGGTTGGAGATCTCATATCGACTAAAGATAATATCGACCAAAGATAATATCGACTAGAGATAAGACCTTTCAATAATTTATAATATAAGTCCAAATCTTACTTTACAAGTCAATTTTATAAGGTTAAGTTAGGTTTAACTTTCACTTCTTGAGATGTTATCAGAGTCTATTCTAACACGCTTCTTGAACAATTTGCTATCACGCCACTATCGACCACCCTTAAACAATATAGTCCTACGCTCGAGTTGTTAGTCTCAACATAAGATTTAAATTTCACTTATTAAGAAATTCGTGATTAGTGATCTTGAAGAATACCAAAACATTAAACTTGTTTTTAAACACCCACCTGCACCCAACCAAGGTTACACCAGGAGGAAGTGTCGCTAGAGACCATATGTGATTCTTCAGAAGAGCATCGTATTCAGACTTCATAGCTGGAAATCATTTTGGACTCTTCATGGGTTGTATGTACGTAGTCGGTTCAACAGTATTAGGTGAAGACGTAACTTGGAAAGCCTTTGGTTTGAAAACTCCCGCTTTAGCACGAGTCACCATAGGATGAAGATTTGTTGACACTGTGTGTTGAGTAGAGGAAGCTACATTTAAAGGAGAAATAGGAAAAACAGTATGATCTGATGGAGTTGTATCATTTTGATGAATAGTAGAAAATTGAATATCATGATTTGATTTATTATTATTAGTATTTGGAGAATTATAAGTTGTAGAAGCAGGACTAGAATGATATAGGGATCAATAATAGTGAGCAATGAAGGATTAAATATAAAACATCAATGTTATGTATTGGAACGAAAGAATTATTGGTCAAAGAATAAGGAAATTTTCATTGAAAAGCACATGCAAATGCTGAGAGATATGTGTTTTTCCAGTTAAAGACATACATATATAACCTCTATGATTTGAATTGTATCCCAAAAATAAACATATAGAAGAGTGAAAATTAAAGGTCTTAATAATAGATAACAAGCAGACCCAAATATTTTAATCAGATTATAATTACGTTGTCTTTGAAACATAAGTCCATATGGACTGTGATTATCAAGCACGGGAGTTGGCAAAGCATTTATAATGGTAACCCCAGTCATAAAGGCTTCTCCCCACAACTTTAAAGGTAAAGATGATCCGGCTAAAAGAGTTAAGTCAGTTTCATTTATGTGCCTATATTTACGTTTAATTGGACCATTTTGTTCATGAGTGTGAGGAGAAATCAACCTATGATGAATTCCATGTTCATTTAGGAAAGGAGTTATAGCTAAAACTATTTAGCATTATCAGATTGCACATTACATATTTTAAAACCAGTTTGATTTTTAAAAACTTTCTTAAACTTGATCAAAGCTTGAGATTTAGAATTTAAACGATAAAACCACGTATACTTTGAGTATGCATCAAGAAAAGCAATATAGTAATGAAAACCATCAGAAGCAGCTCCGGGAGAAGAAAGTCCCTGTATATTCTTAAAATCAGCTCTAAGGGTCTGCTTCAGAAGAATGAAAAGGTAACTCATGCATTTTTGCAATAGCACAAGTATCACAAAAAAATAGGTTGTTTACCACAAATAATATTACACAGCTGCAAGACTTTATTAACAATATTATTCGAGGCATGTCCGAGACGATAGTGCCATATCTGATATTGAGTTAGCACAATTTTCACATAATTATATGCAGAACAATTGATGTTTTGATGAAAAGAGATAAAAACAGAGTTCATCTTTAACTTGTTCTTGTAGAACTATCTGCTTGGTGTCTTGTGTTTTAACAAAACAGTGGTTAGCATGAAACTCAAAATGAACATTGTTGTCCTTGGCAGATTTCGAGGCACTCAATATTTTTTTTTGTAATATTAGAAACATGAAGAAGTTGATTTAAATAGATGACAGTATTGGTGAAAGGAACATTATACTTAACATTACCAACATGAACTATTGGCATACATTGTCCATTACCTAGTTTGAAAACATCATTGGCATGATAGACGATTTTCTTTGAAAAAGTATTGGTATCATTTGTAACGTGGTGAGTTGCACTGTTATCGGGATATCGGGATACCGTAGTAGATCTGAAAGAGTTGATGGAGTTCCCAACAATGAAGATTCATTGTCTTCATTGGAAAAGGCACAGAGTTGTGATGTATTAGCATTTATAGAAGAATTATCCGAACAATGCTAGAAATTAATACTTCTAATGGTAACAAATATTTGTTGCTCCCAGAAAAGAAAATTACCATAATCTAGTTTTAGAGTAACTGGAGTAGTGAAAGTGTGAAGATAGAAAAAAGACGAGGAAGAGAAAATATTTTCTTGGGTTTCGACAGTAACGGATGTTTTACATGAGGAATAGAATAGGGGTGTAAAGTCCTTTATCCATGCCTGTGCGTATACATAATAATCACTTAACATACCCTTCGGAGACATTGTACTCGTTATTGAATTAAAATACTTAGAACACTAACGCATATGAAGATGGAAATCAACAATTGCAAAATGAACAAATATACCAGCTGAACAAACTCATCAAATTCAATGTTCATATTAAAAATCATTCTAGTTGAGCATACTTTTAAATTTCTAAAAATGAAACCCAGAAAATCGGGTTTTAGAAAATTTTGCCAATGCCAAAAGCAGTGTTTTGCTGTTTTTCTCATAATCTAGATAATATTTTAAAAAAAAAAAAATCACAATTTTTGTAAAGTTACTCGATCGGATACTGCCAGACGAAATGGCAAGTTTGGCGTACTCCCTTCCTAAGGACAGTAACATTGTTCAATGCCTAACAAAAAAAAGACTCGGTAACAAACTTGGCAAAAATAAGACTACGATATAACAGTTCAATTCAGTTACCTTCCAGTGAAGCTTTTCCTCGTTTACCCCAGTTGGGATGAAAAATGAAAAAGCAGTTAAGCAACTACCACAATACAACAAATGTTTGAAAAGTCCATAAAGGCAACAGAACCGAGAGAAATCACTCAATGAAAATCAGGCTTCGCTGGGTAAGTGCAGCCAGATCTTTGGATGATAACGTTTGCTGCATAACAGCCACCTCTCACACATTCTTCAATGGGCTTCTCCTGAACCAACTGTGAAAGAAATCCTCCAACAAATGCATCTCCTACAGAGAAAAAAAATATAAGAGGGATGAAACAAAATCGACATCTTGCTTGTCACCTACCAATGAAATACTGGCCATGCCTTAAAAATCATAAATAATGCCATGATCTTTACATGTTGGTAGCAATGTTTAATGACAATAATATACAATGCTTTTAGAAGGGCAAAGAGGCAGTATGTATTCCTATGCACGTGCATGAGAGAATTTATAACCACCATGGATTTAGAGCATATTAAAACTCTATGAGAAATTAGATATTGACTGTGATATCATTTTAAAATGTAGATTTTAAGCCTAAGTCAATCTAACAAGACCAACTTATAAGGTGAGAATTTCTCCCACTTATATACTATAAATTAGTGAAATCTCCAAACAACATGTGAAAATAGACTTGGTACACAAGCCTAAGAGCTTGACCTAATTCTCTAGTTTAAACTTATCTATTTAACTAATAAGGCCGTCTAGCATTTTTTTAGAAACAGTCTAGTCTAAAGTCTATTTGGTAAAGAACTCTTAAACAGGTAAAATATCTACCTGTAAATAGGCTATTCAACTTAAACTTATATGTATATTAACTAGATTAAGCCTTTAAATAGAATAATAAAACATATTCTCAAAATATTAAATTAAAATTTTAATATTACAATAATTATAATAAATGCCAAAATAATGATATTGTTTTAAATAATTATAACAATGGAGCTTTTCCTCATTATACGGGGTCAAACAATTTTGTGTTTCATTACAAACTAAATAATCAGAAAAATAATTCCCTAATTGATCCAATTCATTCTAACCTAATGATTATGCACCTCTAACTATAGGGCTGTTCTTCAACTAATCCAATCTGCCCGGATCAGGTATCCGCTTATCGCCATGAAAGACCATTACGAGATTTATTAACATAAATAAATACATAAGAAATATATAGACTTGTGTCAACTAGTATTCGCATTTGAAAGACAACTTTTTACCTATTTATAAGACTTCATTTTCATTAACATAAATAAATAAGTAACATATCCGCATTTGAACTCCTGAAACTAGTAGCACAGTACCTGCTCCGTTTGTGTCAACTAGTTTCTCTTTAGGCAAAAGTTCCACGGGGAACTTTTTCACCTTCCCATCCGTAGCAACACATACAGGATCCGCACCCTGTGTGATAACTGTTATCCTTTTGCGCGTTCCTGACGCCTTTGGCCACCGGGAAATCCTTAGAGCTATCTCCTCGACATTTTCAGTCTAGAAAAAAAGAGGAAGTAAATAGATGTAATGGTTTAACATTCTAACATTCAAAACCGCAACTTGCCTAAAGATCTGATATATAAGGCTTACCTCCCAGCCATGAACTTTAGAAAATGTTTTTGCTTCAATCTCATTTCCAAAAACAAAATCTGTATACCTGAATCACATAATGGACATTTTTATGAACAAATATGTAAAATTTTCAATCATTTTGATTTATCCGAGATGAATCCTTACGGTAGAGCTCCCTCCAGTCTCTCCCTGAATAACTCACAGATGTAAGGGGCAGAAAGGTTCATCGAGAAGATCTGAATACATAAATAAAATTAAGTATCAGAAACTTCCTTATAAAGAAAAAGAAAAACATTTTTTTCAATTATATTTAACCTTGTTATTTGCAGCAGCATGCGCAGCAACTAACAGGATAGAATCTGGTGATACAGTGAGGAAAAAGCCAGCAATATAAATATATTTGGCCTTTTCGACTGTGTGAGGGAAATTTGCACAATAAAAAATGTCAGTCAACTGAAGTTCAAATTACTCGGATATGAAGTGGAGACAGAAATAAAAAAGAGCCTGCATAGACCAACAACAGGTACCTAGTGCCCAATTTTCTGGTTTCTTCAAATGCTCAGACGTGTAGCAGTCTGCAGCTGCTAAGTTTGCCACAAGCGACCTGTATTAAGTGGCGATCAAAATATAAGGCTTCCAAAAATTGCAATCAAGTAAAAGTCAGGCTGAAGGATATTCTTTCTTTATAAACAGCATAAAATAATTTCAATTAGTAAAAACACCGAAGCAAAAAAATACAGAAAATTTTGATTGTCTGACCTTTCGCCACCAATTATACAAACAGCACAAGTTCCAGTAGGTGTAGCTTCATCTTCATGATAGTGAGCCTGGTTAATGAAAAATAAGATCATCTCTAAGCCAGTACAAAGAAGCACGTGACAAATGAAAGGAGAAGATGAGTGATTAAACCTACATTTACACCAGCAAGCTTTGAGTTTTTCTTCATCTCTTCCCCAAACTTATCCTTTCCAATGCCACCCATGAAACTTGTTGCACCAGGAACTTGGAGCATCCACTGCAAGACGGAGTAATTGTAAATTACTTTAACCAAAGCTACTACAAAAGCAGAGTATTACTAACTAACTAACTATATCGATACATACCTGAGCAACCTTGATGGAATTCTGAGTAGAACCTGTCAGCACAAAAAACAAATTGTAGCAACTGTCATCACCAATTGTGTTTTTCCACCGCTGATTTCTTTCTTTCTTTCTTTATTGAGTTCACTTTTGATATTAAATATTAAGAAATTAACCAATACTCCAGATCTAGTGAAATACCTCCAGCAATGTACTCCACATTATATTTCTCAGTCATTTCTTCATATCTGAAATGGAGAATCTTTCAAATGAACTCAAAAGATATCTTTTATCTAAGAAAATAACCAATAAAACTAATCTCTAATTAAAGATCAGCAGAGAAAGATCCAAAACCTTATTTAAATAGGAGGCTGAATACCCATGCACTATTGCAACAAGTCTTTGCTTTACAATCATGCAAAAATACACACACTGATACCAATTACCAGGTATCTAGGGGAAGACATGCCAGAATCTGAGAATTCCTTCAATAGTTCATATAAAACTTAGATCCAGTTCTGTAAACATTTTCTGGGGTTGTATTTCAATTAGAGCTGAAATTTCGCTGTAAATCTTTTAAAGCAGACATTTAGCATGCTTGTTAAAGAAGTAAAGCTTTCATTCTAAATTAAAAGCATCACCAAGCAACTATTGACCATATAATTGTATCTAAGTTTTGTCCTAAGAAGTATAAGCCCATGCAACCCAAGAACCGCATCAAACTAGCACGTTTATGACATCCCAAATAACACAGTCAAAAGCCATATAACATCACGCAGCTCCAAAGTGCAATTACACAAAACTCGACGTCCCAATGATAAAAACCTCAGTCGCCAAAGCAAATCAACAAACCGCAAACTCAACCAAACAAAACGACAGCGTTACAGGACAACAGAGAAGTAAAACACAGCGCGTAAAAGCGGACGGAGAAATCTTACATCGGTTTGTGCTTGTCGTGCGCAAGAATCGCATTGCCCGCTGTGAGATGGTACCTGGCACGTCACACAGAAAAACAAGAGAAAGAACATTCAGAAGCAAACGAAATGAGTGACGACGTCGTTTCACCATCCAAAAAACGAGGTTAATTGTAATTCAGGAAATGAGTGCGATATCGATACTAAAAGTAACAATAACGGCATGCAAAAGAGAAAGGTGGCGAGAGTGATATACTTCTTCAAGAACTCAGGGTCGACGGTGGCGGAGATGTCGAGGAGAGGGTTTCCCATGCCGAGAAGAACGCCTTCTGACGCCATTGTAATCGAATCAAACGAAACAGTAAGAGAAGAGGAAGTGAGTGACAGAATGAACGAAGACACTACTATGCTACGCTTTTATACGTGGTGCTAGCGGTGGGTCTCTCATGGGTCCACACGTTGAAATTGAAATTTTACCATTTTCCGTCATTATCACAGAAATCATAAGAAAAAAAAATCAATCACCGACTTCTCCTAATTTTTTTTTATTTTTAATATTAATTTTTAATGTAATAAAAAATAATAATAAAATTATATGATAATTTCTAATCACATGTTTTTGAAGAAGTAAGTCAACAAATTATAATTACATTTTTCTTGAATACAAAGATGCAACTTGTTAACTAACTTATTGTTTTTTATCTAAATAACGTACTTTTTCTCAAATGGATGAAGTGTAAATTAACATACTCATTTTACCATAACTGCTGGTCCTAATCAATTATTTAATTATGTTTTACCAAAAAATTATATCATACTTGATAAATGTGCAGACATTTATTGAATTTAATAGTTACAATATACTTATGTGAAGTGTGTGATTTTTCTTTAAAATTTATATAGATAAAGATGTATTAAATATTAATGCAGAGTGAACTATTTTTATAAATAGTACATTAATAAAAAATATGTTTATTTATTGCATTTAATGTAACTATAAAAAGTATGCAACAATTAATAATAAAATTTATTATTTAATTATCAGTTTTGTAGTAGTTATTTAAACTCAACAACCTATAATTTGATATATTAGATGAATAATATACAACCTTTCACACTGATTGTTGGGTGAATGGAAGTTTGTGCAAATCAAGAGTTCATTGCTCTTTTTCCATTTTCTTAACCAAGATATAGCCTGTTCACTTCAAGAATTTGGGAAGAGCAAGTGCTTTCTTGGTTTAGGAAAAGAAAAAGGATAATAACCAAAGTACGTAGAAAGTTAAATAAATTTAAAATTATTTGCATGTATAGAAAATGTATATAAACAATATAAACAAAAATGTTTATATAAATAGTATAATGCATTTTGGAAACAAATTTTGTTAATTAATCTTGTTTAACATCAAACAATTTATATAAGTAATTGCAATCGAAATGAGATAAACAATGAATTTGTACATTCAATAATATTAATATAAACAATGTTACATGCGGGTGATCATGGTATTAAGAGAGAAAAAAAAATATCAATACACCAAGAAGAAAAACATAAAAATAAAATGAGAAAAAGAAATCTATATGAACCAACAAAGTTGTTTTTATGAAAATAAAGAACTTTCATGACAACAAAGTCAAGATCAACCAATTTTTTATAATAAAAAAAATTTTGGTTAAAATATTATACTATTTTTTAAAAATATTTTCTTAACATAAAAGAATTTTGGTTAATACACTTGTCACTTTTTCATATCAAGTTTTGGTAGTCATGAATAGAGATGCACTAAATAATCCTTCAAAATGTTATATTTTCATAATAATTATTGGCATGAAACAACATTAAACGTGATCTTTGGTATAATATTATACAATGGAATTATGATTTCTATCCAATCATAAGGTAATTAAATAAAGATAAGTATCTAAGTTTTTTGCATGTAATATTTCTAGATGAAATACTTTGTTAATTAATTAATAATTTAACTTCTTAAAAGTTAAATTTTTTAAAGTTATTTGCTAGACATAGATGCTTCCTATAATTATTAGATGAAGCATATGCATATGTCATGATATAATATAAGGTATGATCCTAATAAAAAAAGAGGATTTGAAATGTAATAGTTTCGTCCACTTATAATTGGGTCTGTTGATTAGTTATTTAATGTTAATCTTGAAATGGGCTTAGTAATATGGTACAATAGTAACAATATGTTAAAATTATTAAAATCAATTTTTTAAGATGAATATTTTTGATGACCAACTTCAAATCACCAGTTAAGTATTAATCAATTTCTTAACTAACGATCAAATAATATTTAATACTAAAATCCAGTTATTTGAAAGAATAATAAAATTATAAATAAGATAATTTTTATTAGAGGAGAATAAAAAGAGAAAACTAAATAAGATAGTTTTCAAGAAGACAACTTTTATTTAAGTTGGCTTAAAGTAATAAAAAACCTCATGTACCAGAACAAAAGATAAATATCATTTTTAATAAAATACAATATAACCTAACTAAATAATGAATTATATATAAAATTAATAACGTTCTTAAAAATTAAAAATAACACCTACCAACAATACAATATGATTATTGGTGATGATTACCCATCTTTTTAAAACATGATATTAGTACATTAAAAAAAATATTCTAAGACATTTGAGCTTAATTACTTGATTTCATTCTAATTATTATATATGAGACATGTTGAAATCCATAATCTCGGATCAAGAAAACATTCATAATCATTAAACACCCTATTGTAAACTCTAACACTAAACAACTAACAGACAATCCAATACATTGTAGAAAATTTCTGTCAGAGTAAGTAAAAACTGGAATTGTAAGATTGTAAGGTTATATTATGTGTATGTTTGATACTTTTGGGGAGGAATATTCAAATGAAAGTCATGAAGAACATACTCTGCTACCAATCCAAATACAACCTCTCTTTCTCAATGATTTTATTGTTAGATGTAACAAGTAGAATAGGGATTTAGGGTTAAATACCAAAATATTAAACTAAACAAACTTAAACTTTCAGTCTCGAGATCTTAGATCTTTCCATTTATAAACTTTAGAAGCAAAAAAGTAAACACTGACAAAGGACAACCGAACAGAGTATTGAACGAAACAGGGAACAAAGACGAAAATATGAAGGAATGAAATTGCGTAATGTAATAGGAATTTATGACAGAGAGGACCACTAAGATACGGTGAGAAGTGGATACGAAAGGAAGGTATCATCACTTTTCCAGAAGAAGAACGCCAGACTTTGTAATAAAAGATACTTCACTTTTGAAGTATCACCAAGAAAAAAAGTGAGCAAATCCAACTACAATTGCTAGATTTCCAATTAGAATTGCTAAATTTGTCACTTAAATTATCATACTTAATGTAATTCTACCTTTTTTAGGTTGCAAATTTATTAAGAACACTTAAGCAAAAAGAAGTTTAGAAATTAATTTAAGTTGCATACCCTTTTTTTGTATACGAAAAACTAAGAATGAACCTTAGATCCATGTGGTAGTTACTTTTGTAAAAAAGTTGAAATAGTTCATTTTATATATCTATTTAAAAAAAAAGGAGAATCATTAAACAACTGAAATCTCACTATAATATTAAATTACAAGGTCCTATTTGACAAGGAAGAAACATTAGAATCAGGCTTTCCATACAGATTTGCTAAAAGGCTTATCAAACCCAGGATTATGGTTTCCCTTGCATAGGTTTAGGTACAGAGAAGAATATTTATGAAAATGACAGTAAAATTAACAAATTGGAAGAGGAGCTCCATTCCACTCCCCAAGGCATTCGAGAAGAGGATCAATAATTTTACCCTGGCATATTGCAGTGAATAATTTGTCAAACTCTTCACCTGGTGACTTAACCTTTTCTCCAGTTAGCAACCCAGTCCCTAACTCCTCTCTAACAAACTTGTACAGTG
>Ga0209489_105984_pt1 | contig 20160 bp, 10 predicted proteins | sample SiratrowhiteBW_FD_187527 | JGI IMG/M metagenome (GOLD analysis project Ga0209489, IMG submission 187527) | Root nodule microbial communities of legume samples collected from California, USA - Siratro white BW (SPAdes) (version 2) | ecosystem: Host-associated > Plants > Roots > Nodule | place...
TATATATATATATATATATATATATATATATATATATATATATATATATATATATATATATATATAATGCATGTATGATTATCTGGATAGTATAACCCTTCAAGTTAAGTTAACATTATTCACATCCTAAACTTACATCCACTTTTGTTTTTCCATTAAGGGACTGAAATACATTATCAAGACCACAAGGAAGGAGATAAATAGTATCAACACCATGAGATGAGACCCTAGAGTCATTAGTCATAGTAATAGAAGGTAAATAACAAAAGGTAAATATAGAAGAGAAATTTTTTTATTACCAATAATGTGATATGTGGCACCTGGGTCTATAACCCAAAGACCAAGAGGATTGGAATGAGTGATGGCAGCAAAGGATGTACTTATATGTGTTGTATGTGCAATAGAAGTCGTGGAATAAGAGTTTTTACGATCCTCATTTAAGAAAATCATTAAAGGCAGTGTAAGAGGTTATAGATGAAGTGAGAGAAACCACCTTAAAATAGGGAAGAAAATCCTAAAAAATCAAATGAACTCCGATCAAAACAGAAGAGCAACGGTGGACAACAACAGAGAATGATAGCAAAATAATATATAAAAGCAACGAAGATGGTTACGGGAAAACAACAATGAATAGTGGGTTCACACCTAACCGTAGGCTCTTGATACCATGTTAAAATAAAGGAAAAAAATTAATTATCAATTCATCTCCCTTGTGTAAAATGCACACATAGGGGTTGTTTATTTATAAATAGAAATAGTAACAGACTAATACAAAATATGGGTTAAGCCCATTATATTCAACAGACATAACTGGACAATACAGTCCAATAATAAGTGAACTATATTTTTCCATTTAGTTAGGCATAAGTACAGACAATTTATGAACTTCAAAAACTGCTTATGAATAGAAATGCTTGTTCTACATTGCAATGATATGATAATGTGTACGTAAGTACATACAAACACAAACACATGTATTTAAGTTCATAGTCTAATATCATTATTTGTCTACAACTTGGAAGGGTGCGCTGATTTGTTGGTTGATAATTTTATGAGAAACATGCAAAAGAATGGATTGATAGTGGATGTGTGATATGCTTGATTCTTTAAGGAGATTGAAGCAACGATTCATCGATGAAGTTTTTGAATTTGTTTCAATCGCAATAGACCAACCTTCATATGTAGAGGATGAAGGTATAAGATGTCCCTGTGTGAGATATTTTTGTCAAAAAATTCTTAAACCTTCTCATGTTAGGGTTCATCAATTAGAGTATGGGTTTAAACCGTACTATCATATATGGATTTATCATGAAGAAAATCGACCAACTAATGACAACTTAACTTATGCATCCACCAGTTATGATAACATGAATTATGATGGTTACTTTGGGTCAGTTACCAAAATGGTCTATGATGCGTACAAGAGATGCATGAAGGTCTATGATGCGTACAAGTAGTTGACATAAAAATTAATTATGAAAAATGTTAAGTCAAGAGAAGCATGAAGGAGAGTCCCCAACACAAAAACCCATAAGTTTTATGATATGTTAGCATTTGCGAATGAATCCGTTTATGATAGAGCAACAGAGTCTCAATTATCGATAGTCACTAGGCTTTTGACGTCTAGAACCTATTAACATAACATAAAAAATGTTTAGATCAACTATTATGAAACAAAAAAAGTTATCTAAGTCTCGAATTGAAGTTTATGAAAATTGATTAATATCATGGTGGTTGCATATTATATTATAAAAATGACAGTAAATTATCCAACAACAAATTTTGTATTCTTTCACTATTTACAATCACTTAACACTAAATATATAACATATTTCACTATTTACAATAATAAAAGAAACAATTTTATCTTAAAATATGATCTAAATATAAAAGTCTCAACCCAATAATATTAGTGTTAAATAATTTTAATAATATTATAATGAAAATTTTATTGTATATAATATATCTATCTATATATCTATCTATATATCTATCTATATATATATATATATATATATATATATATATATATATATATATATATATATATATATATATATATATATATATATATATATATATATATATTATCAACTTTTGAAATATTTAAAAAAATATACATATTCTAAATATTGAAATGTTTTATATCATGAAATTAACTTTTAACTTATCCTTGACAAAATTTAGAGACAATATTGAATATTTTAATGAATATTTGGAAAAAAAAATGTATATATATATACATATATATATATATATATATATATATATATTAACATTCAATCAATCAATTTCCTTCAAAAAATAGAAAGATATAATAGTATAATCATTTATATTTTTAATAATATAATATCTATTGATAATTTTTGTACAATCTAATAATTATATTTATATGAATTTAACATTTATATATATATATATATATATATATATATATATATATATATATAATTTTGTTCATAACAATATTTTATTAAAATAAATTAACTAATTTTATAATAATCGGTGAATAAAATTAATTTATTTTTTTAAGAACATATCAGTGAGGGATTGATATGTGCCTATATTAATGTAATAACAAACTATTAAATCCAAATATAGTAGCGTTTCTTAATGTCTAGATAATATCAAATAATACATTTTATTTTTAAGAATTGTTGAAAAATAATATAATATTTTTATCTTTATAATTATGAATCTTTTTGAATTATTCACTATGTATTTTGTTTCATGTTCTCAATATCAGAAAATAATATAATAACATTATATTTAAAAAATAATTATATAAAATAATCTATTAATAAACTATAGATCTATTAATAATGATTTTTAACTAACTTGAGTAATTATGTTTTAAAAAACTAAACGTTACAAACACCATTTATTTCATTGGAATCTGCTAATAAAATTGTAAAGGCTGAAAATTCAAAATTGATTGGGATTCTACTCCAAATGCACAAGTTCAGACTTCATCCTATCTCATAGGGTTAATAGGTCTTAAACTTTTTATGGTTTACATTAATGATCAAGCTCCAGTTCATTTTGTTTTATAAATTAAAAAAATAAATTTAAAATAATTATCCATCGGTTAATAACTAACAAAATTAATATAAATAATGTAATTAGAAATATAATATAAATAATATAGCGCTAAAACATTTGAGAACAAACCAACTTTTATTATTCCTCTACCCTCTCTATAATCTAACATAATATTTTTAGCAATCTGACTAAAGATATATTTGTTCTACTATATATTTTGCATTTTCACAACTTTTCCCATATTATTATTGGTAACATGTATACTTTATCATCTATTTTATTACTCCATCATTTTAGGTCATTTTTGGTATGTTAATTTAAGACATTCATAGTATACAAATTTAGTCGATCCTTATCTTTCCAAATCAAACCATTAAACTCGTAGACAAATATGTTTGATATAAAATAAATGACAATGGTACGGGCGATAAATTCACACATAGTAGTTAAAAATGAATGCATTATTTTAACAATAATGCTCTTCAAGGAAACATCCACAAAAGTTCCAATCTAACGTCCTTTTATGAAAATGAATATTCACATTTCATCTCAGCAAAATACAAAAATTTCCATTCAACTTATTCACATTTTCAAATGGGTGAAAGGAAAGAAGAAAGTTAATAATAAAATAAAAGAATGTAAAAATGTTAAATCAAACAAAACAACATGATGCATAATCAAAGTTACAATTTTATGGTACTAACTAACTGAGCACACAATAATATTTTATTAAATTAAAAATCACTCTCTCTACTAGTTTCTTTTTCTTGAAAATACAGAAAATCACCTAAGCAAATAACACAAAACAAAACTACAACCACAGCAAGAATGATGAGTACAAAGTTTCTATGCGACAATGAAGACGACACCTACATTCAGTGCAAGTCGTGCTTAGAGAAAGAGAGTAATTTATGTTAATGTGCTTATTGCCACTAAGATCTTTATCATGACGAGTACATAAACGGTGACGGGCTTTTCCGATAAGTTGTGACAAAGAAGTCATAACACGCTCAGACATAAATAAATATATTTATATTTATTCTTCTCTTACAGCCTACCGAAAAAATCTGTCACGGTTTGTGTACCCATCACGATAAAGATCTTAGTGGAAATAAGAACACCAACAAGAGTCACTCTCTTTTAGACAAGGCATTGTACTGCATGCAGATGTCATCATCATTGTCACAAGTAATTCTTACTGTAATTTTGTTTTGTGTGGGTGTGATTTTGTTTTGTATAGTTTTGGTTTTCTCAGGTAATTTTCTACATTTATAAATTAGAGAAACAAATAAAAAGATTAATTTTCAATTCAATAAAATATTATTATATACTTAAATTTAAGTTATTTCTTAACTTCTTTCCTAATTATTATCAAGTGGTTCAACAAGAATACAGTCTCTTTTTGATAAAAAATCTACCACCTAATTTTTATAATACAAGTCATACACCAATAACACAATCTCATCTTAATGATATATCATACCACCCGAAACGATTTACTCATTCTACAAATTAAAAACTTTTTTATCTATAATTACATTATTATAATAAGCATTATTGTATAAAAAACTTTACCATGTTTGATCAGGTCAATCGCTCCTCACTGTAATAGTTTTTTATTGATTTTACATCTAATTTACAAGTGACTTGCTGTCAAAAATAGATATAATTAAATAAAAAAATAACTCAAATTCACCAATTTTGTAATTATAAAACATGCATAAATGAATAAAGTGTGAGATTATTTAACCATACACGTGGCTTGTTGAAAGTGAAAAGGATAAAGTATAAATAAATTTTATGAGTATACTTTACACAGTCATCACTGTAAAGTATAAAACTGGGTGAAAGAAAACATAGAAGTTAGAAATAATGACAATTTTGAAATATGTTAATGTAAGTATATTGTTAGAAAAAAAAATTATATAAATCAAATACGAAACTCTATAACTGATTATAAATATTGATTAATAATTTTGAACAATTTTGTAACAATTTACTTTTTAAAATGTGAATTTGAAAAGTTTTAATATTTTTTAAATATGTATAATTTTCTTGTTATTAAAAAAAAAAAAAAAAAAAAAAAAAAAAAAAAAAAACTTCAAAACCGATACCACGATTGTATAATATACAGCTTTGTATATAATTTATTTGAATTCAAACAATTTTTTTTTTTTGTCAAAAGCCAAATTACCAAACTATTTTTTAATCTTTTCACTTTTCATTCCTTTAATATTTTCAATATCATTAATAATGTAATAATATTTTACTTAAAAATAAAATTAATTTTGCAATATATTTTAATAAATATATAAAATAAATTATATATTAAATAATTAATCTATAAAAATTATAAATAACTTTTTAACTTTACAATTTTAAATTTTATTCTTATATTCACTATTAATAACTTTAACTTTTATCACCAAATTTATAACACAAAAAAATATATTTTAATAATCATTTTAAATATTGTTATCTTTTTAATGTATTATTAAACATCTTTACAAATTCCTTTTAAATATTTTTCAAGATTAAAAAGATTAATTATTATCACACAAATAATTACAAAAGAAAGTTAAGTAAATAAAAATCTATATTTACTACCAAATTAACATTTATTTAATTTAAATAACCCTATGCTAATATTTATTTATTTTTATTTAAATAAACTTATTATAGTATTTATTTTATTCACATTTGTATTTTTTTATATTTTTTAATTTTTATTTTCTTAAATGATTTAAAAAAAATGAAAAAAAAATCAGTGAACTGAATTTTACAACAAAAATAACAATTTGGTATTCTAATCAGATTTTGAATTTATAACATAAAATTAGGATTTCAGTTCAAAATCTGAGTCTCATGTAGTCAGAATTTTTAGCATAAAGAAAATTAGTAATGAGAAAAAAATGACAGAATAAAAATTTAATTTGTAACTTGGAAAACTTCATAAACACTAAAAAGAATCATACCAAATAACATAAATATAAAATAAACACTTAATATCTTAAATAAAATAAAACAATCATATCAAATGAGATAAATATAAAACTTACCAAGTTAAATCTTCTCTTTCTATCTCCACTTCGGCACCTTTTTATATAAGATTTCTTTGTATTGATGTTTGACCTTTTCAGAACTGAGAAATCAGATACAGAAAAATTTAAACTACATTATTTATATAAGACCAAAAATCACAAAAACTAACATGCATTTACTTGGAAGTAATCAGATACAGAAAAATTTAAACTACATTATTTATATAAGACCAAAAATCACAAAAACTAACATGCATTTACTTGGAAGTGATAGTTACAAGAAAAAAAAAAACAAATCTACAGTTTATAAAAACAAAAGCCACCAAAATTCCTAAAATAGGTTAAACTATTTTTAAAAATATCATTTATAACAAAATCATTTTACTAATAATACATTAATAAAACCAATTTATAAGAAAAATGCTATGTTAAACCATTAATGAGGATCCATTAAGAAAACACAACTTACTATTTGTGAAAGTCCTGCAATCTGAAATCTTAAAAACTTAAAAATAAAGCAAAACAACATGCACTATCACCAATTTATTTAAAACATTCTTTCATGATTTTTTTATTTTTGCTATTGTTGTTGAAGTTTTTACACTTGTAAACAAGATCAAAATCCAAAATTAAAATCTGACATGTATTTACCTTCACAGTAAAAGTATCAAAATTTCTTCGTTTAATAATGTCAAATAAAAAGAGAAACAAAGAGGAAGGAAATGGCAACGTGAGAAATAACTGACGAAATGAGAGGAAAAAAACAAAAAAACAAAAAAAAAGAAAAGAAAGAGAATGGAGAAGGAGGCGGAGCTGGTTCGCTTGAGAGAAGAGGTATCCTTATATAGCCTTTTAGGATTCTAGAGAGTTCTATTAGGATCCTAGGGTTAATTTTATTATTTAAATATATAAATTTTAAAATAATATTTTTTATCTTAAAGAATAAATAAATAACACAATACTGTGATCTCAAAATAATAATAATATTAATTTTAAAGAAATAATCAAATTTATAATGTAAATGAAAAATTTATTTTATATTTAAATTATATTATATATTATATATACTTTTCTGATAAAGTTTTTGAAACACAAATAAAAAACATTCTTTAATCTGTACAGATTTTAAATTTTTCTAAACTAATTTTTAAATTTTATATTTAGAATACTAACACTCACCAAATTAATTATCTTCAAAATTTGATAGATGTATATTTTTTTCACTTTGGTTTTCTTTTATTATTTTAATACCAACAAAATTATTATAATTACAAAATCATTTTTAATCTTTTAAATTTATGTTATTTTTTAGATTTTCATTATCATTAAATTATGTAGAAATATTTAACGTAAAAAATAATTAATTAATTTAATAATAATCAATGAATAATATTAATTTTATAATATATTTCAATAAATGTATAGAATAAATTTCATAGTAAATAATTCTTCTAAAAAATTATATTAAATAAAATTATAAATAATTTTATTCCTATATGAAATTTATTAATATTTTATATTTTTAATAATATAACATTTATTGACAATTTTTGTACAAATTTATTATATTTACTTGAGTTGAACATTTATATATATATATATATATATGATTTGGTTCATACAAAAATTTAAAATCAGATTAACCACTTTGACTTAGTACATAAATTATCAAATTATTTTTTAATATTTTAATTTTAATGTTTTATGCAAATAATATAATAATATTTTATTTAAAAATAATAATTAATTTAATAAAAATCAATGAATAAAATCAATTAATACATTTACCTTCGCAGGTGAAATGAGACATAAAACTAGAACTTGACTAAGGCCACGTACTCTTTCAGGTTGATGTAAGAAAGTCACTTACTTCCAACAATTTTAAAAAAAATCAATTAATACTTTAAAACTTTGTATGTAATAATTAAAAAGATAAGATCTTCTACCATTTACATTTAGAAACAAGATAAAATAAATAACTTTATCATAAAATACAATTTAAATATAAAAATCTAAAAAAAATACTTTTTTATCTATAAAATTTTTAATCCGTAAAGATTTAAAAAAATTTAAGTAAGATTTACATTTTATATCTCGAACACAGTTTGATAATACTCACCAAATTAGTTTACCTTTCAAATATGAAAGATGATTTTCTTTTATTATTTCAACATCAACAAAAGTATTATAATTACAAAACCATTTTTAATCTTCTAAATTTGTGTTATTTTTTAGATTTTAATTATCAATAAATTTAAAATAATATTTAACTTAAAAATGTAATTAATTAATTTAATAATAATCAATGAATAAATTAATTTTATAATATACTTTAGTAAATATATAGAATAAATTTTATATTAAATAATTATTCTAAAACAATTATATTAAATAAAATTATAGATAATTTTATTCCTATATTTATTATTCATATTTTTAACTTTTTATCAACAAATTTATAACATAAAAATAATTTTTTAATAATAAATTTAAATACTTTTATCTCTTTATTATATTATTAAAGATCTTTACAAATTGCTTTTAAATATTTTTAAGATTAAAAGATAATGATATATAAATAATTACAAAAATAATTAAGTAAATAAAATTTATATTTTACATTTACTTGCATAGGCAAATTAATATTTATTTAATTTAAATGAATGTATTGCCATATTTATTTTATTTAACAAATTTATTGTAATATTTATTTTATTATTCGTATATCTAAAATTTAAATTATATTTTCTATTATTTGTAGTAAGGAGAATCTAATCCAGACTTCTAAAACTTATAGAGTTTAAAAATAGTTTAATTGTGTGTATTTTGAAGTTATTATTGGATAACCTACCAACCAAATCTAACTTAGAGAAAAGGAGTATGCAGTTAAGGTATGTGCAGTGTCCACTCAAGAAGGCGCAAAAAGTGCTCAACATATTTTCACTACTTGTAAGGTGACACATAAAATCTGGGATCTTTGTGAGAGGTGGGTAGAAATTGTGATAATTAGACATGAATCTACCCTTCTTTATTTCTAGAGCTTCTATCTATTTAGGCAAAGACAGAGAGTTAATAAAGTGTAAAAATGAATGTAGATGACTATTGTATTGAAAATATAGAATTATAGAAATAAAATGATTTTTAAAAGTGAGATTATGAATACTGAAGAAATATTTAATCTAATTTAATTAAAGGATTGATTATGATTAAAGTATAAGTCGACGAAAACTTTATTTTCTTTCTCTGGATTGATATCTTTCTCCTATGTAATGCCTTTAATATTTAGCATAAATTATATTTATTTTATTTTAATATTAATATATTACTAATAAGAATTAATTATAAAAGAATTAAAATCATACATTTCTTCTAAATTTTTAGATCAATGAAAAAAAATATGACACAAAAATTCTTTTATATTTTTAATTTTGAATTTATTGTTTATGTATTGACTTTCGTGATTTCTCTTCTGTTCATCGCTCTCTCTCTCTCTTAATCCACACAAATCCGTAATCCAAACTAAGTTGGGAAATGCCACGTTAACAGGCATGACAAGAGGGAAGTAACATTGGTGTTTCCTAAAAGCTCAGTTCATCCCTCGGAGGTTTCTGAACTTCTCAAACCTGAAGTGTGTCGGTTACCTATTAAATAAGGTGTTAGGTCTGGTTAGATTTAGTTTTAAAAAATCAGTTTTTTTTTTTTTTTTTTTTTTGTGTAACCTTTTTTAAAAAAAATTAGAATGAACAACTTTTTTTTTTTTTAATTTTCATTATGAATAAATCATATTAAGTTGATATAATCTAAATCTTAAACCATATCAAACGAGAGTTGTTTCCCACTGGAAAGTATCATTTCTCATTTAAAATAACTCCAAACAAAATTCACAATTTAAAATTAAACTAAATACGTTAAATTATTAAGCATAAGGCTTCATAAAGATATTTTTTTTAATTAAAATCAGAATTTAGAATTTAAAATATTTATTGAGACATTTATCATCCAAATATGAATAATAGAGTTGTAATAGTCTTATCTTAATAAACTAGAAACGAGATGGACAAAACAAATCCAACAATCAAGTGGAGAAGTAAAATTTAGTTTTATTTTGGACACAGGGTAACAAAGGGGGTAAATTGAATTTTATAAATAAATAAAAGATAAAAAAATAATAATTTAACCTTATATTTTATATTCGAATCATGAAACAGTTTTTATAAAATCAATTAAATAAAAAAAAGACTATTTATAAAGAAGAAAAGGAACAGAAATAAAAAGTAATAAAAAAATGATAAAATTGATAGCAACACGTTGATATATTATAATATTATTGAAGAATACAAGAAAAAAACTTCTTATTCCTCACTAACACCTAAAATAAATGAGTCAGTATATAATAAATTCTGTAAAATCTCTTTCTCTCTATTATACATAAATCAACAAACCAATACTTTTCACACGAAATCAATGAAAATCCATAATCATCAGATCAAATCAGTGTTTGAGGATGGCAAGCATTGAAAGAACAAGCGACGCTCCAACCACGGCCAACGAGCTCGAAACAGATCCAGCAGCTCCGGTACTAGGTCCCGGCGCGGGTGCCGGCGACAGATCTTGAGCGGAGGCGACGGCGAAGAGAAGCGCGACGGCAAGGACGACGGCGAAGGAGTTAAAGGAGAATGTTTGAGATGCCATGGCTTGAAAGAGCGTAAAGAGAAAGAGAATGAGAATTTGAAGGTGTTAGGAGGTTTTGTTTTTATTTTGTGAAAGAAGATTGAAGGTGGTGGTATTTATAATGGTGTAGAAAGGCGCGTGGGGCCCACGGAACATGGACAGCTGTGCGGCGAGGAACATGTGTGGTGTTTTTGAGGTGTGAATTAATGGAAGTGAGTTGTGAGAAACAGTTGTTTTTGTTTTTGTGTGTTTGGTAGGTTAAACGACGTTGTCGCTTGTTCTGACCGTTTGAACAGTTCTCTGTGTAACCTGTCACGCACGCTGTTTAGATGCCTTTTCCTGGCAAACGCTGTTTTACACCGTTGCATTTATTTATTACTTTAATTAATATTTTTTTTTTAACTAAGAAGGGAAGAGAGATGAGAGAAAATTAGGAAAAAGAAAAGAGAAGAAAAAACGTATTAGCCATCAGATCAAATTTTGAAACATTCAACGGTTGAAATAGCTTTTCTCAAAATGGGAGAAATGGTTAGCTTGACCTTTTGAGTTGTTAACGTGTTTATAATTTATTACAAAGGAAAGTAAGATTGAAGTGTCTTTTAGACTAATCTCGTAAAATTAAATGAATGGAAAAGAAAATGTGTATGAGAAATAAAATACAAGTTCTGGTTGTTTTGTTGAAGAGAAAAAAAAGTGATTAATAAAAGTTAAAAATGAAATTGTTTGATTGAAAAAAAAAACAAATAACGTTAATAAGTGATAAATAATAATAAATGTCATGAGAAAATATAAATTCTTTAATAAGAAAAATATTATTGGTATTTTATTTTAAATGTTTATTACACATAATTAGGGATAACAATCGAAATCAAGGTATGAGTCCGTCGTCAAAATCACTTGTGACATTAGGATTAATTCAACTTAGTTAGGTATGGTTTTTCACTAAAAAAAAATTCGACCCAAATATAAAAATAAAATGCGGTTTAGTTTAGTTTTAACTTAATATAAAATTAAAAAAAACTAATATTCTATAATTTCATTTGATTTTTTTTTGTGATTTTTATTATTATAAAATTGTTAAACATTGCATTAGTTTCTTTTATTGTTTATTTATTTTAAGTTTATGTGTTAATATTTATTAAAATTAGATGGCATGTGTTATAAAAATAAATTGGAAATTAACATAATTTAATTTCCATTATTATATGCAAAATTAGGAGGAACTACATCCTCCACCCATATCTTTAGTTGATTTTCATGAGGTGGGTTTCAACATGGTTAACTTAAATTTGACTTATATTTGCAAAGAGTTCTAAAAAAAAATAAAAAATTGGTAGAGGGTTCAACTAATAACGAGTTAGGTTAGTTCAATCATAGAACTTAATTAATTAGGATTTGGAAAAATAGAAACAGCGTAATCTCAGGACAACAAAACAAAACCAGTCTCAAAAGCAGAGAAGAAGCAATAATTTCGGCTTCTTTCGGCAAACCAAACGCGCCCTTGCGGCCACACGCGTTTTCGCACCACTATAAATACCACCACCCTCTCTTCATTCTCTGATCACAAAACAAAAACAAAACCTCACAGCATCTCAAACACTTGTTTCTTCATTCTCTTTCTCTCTCTCTACACTTTCCTCAGCCATGGCATCTCAAGCATTCTCCGTCAATTCCTTCCTCGTTGCTCTCGTTGCAGCACTTTTCTTCGCCGTCGCCGCCGCTCAAGATTTGTCTCCAGCGTCGGCCCCGGCGCCGGGACCTGATGCCGGAGCAGCCGGATCCGTGTCAAGCTCGATGGCCGTAATCGGAGCTTCCGTTGTGGTTTCGATGTTGGCGATCTTGAAGCACTGAGTTTGTAGGAATGATGATGTGATTATGATTGTGTGTTATGGAAAGGGAAAAAGAGAGATTGTGATATAGTGAATCATATAATAATTGTAGGTGTTAGTGAGATCTAGGGATTTCAATATCCCCTTTCTATATTTCGTTCATTCTTTCATTTTCAGTGTTTATTAATCAATTAATATACATATTCTCCATTATTCATTACTCTCTTCATTATTTTTTATATTGATTTTGTTAACTGGCTAACATAAGAACCAGTTACTGTTTTAAATTTATTTTTCTTCTGGTTAAATAATGAAATGAATTTGGGCATTTAATAATTCATAGCATAAAATGAATCATGCTATGTTAAAGCACTGAGTCAAAACATATAATAACTCATTTACCTCAAAACATAGGTGAAGTTTTCAACTTTGGAGTTGGTCATCAAAAGTTAAATATTACGTCAAAACTACGAATATTTTTTGTAAAATTTTTTGTCCTTTGCTTAATCAAATTAAAATTGCTTAATCAGATTAGATTAAAATTGCATGAACTTTAAACAATTGTAAATGCGTAGACAAATTAGGTAATCTGAGTAGTTGTTTTTGCTCTTTTCATTTTTGGGTTTTTTCTGTTACGCGCTTGTTAGGCAATTGAATTTAAATTTATATTAATTATGTTTTGTCCTAATTTTTTTATTAGAACTATTTATTAATAAAATGGTTTATAATGTAATTTTATTTTAATCCTATAACCAAGTATCTTAATTTATAAACTATCATTATATTGATTATAAATTGTATTTTATAATTTTTTTACTGTATATTAATTATAAATTGTATCACATGTTGATTAAAATCATCAATATTTATCCATTAGCTATTTTATAACTAATTGAGTAGAAAACCTAATTGAAGCTTTTATTAACGATGGAACCAAATTAAATAAATAATAGAATAAAAAAGAAAATTAAGCGTCGAAATTTTAAACCTTTATCTTTTCCTTAATTATTACTTAAACCACTTTTCCTCGCACAAATTTAGGCCCTTTAAGATATGCTCTTTATCATTATTTTAGTTTCTATTTATTTACTTTAATAACTTAAACCATAATAAAAGTATTAAGAGTAAAAATAAAAAATAAAAACATTTTTTCAGCATATGCACTTTTTGAGGTAAATGACTGAACTATTACCAAAAAAAAAACAGTCAAGAACAACAGAAGCAACAGAATATAATATAAGAATAATGGAGTAAAATTGTATTAATAATAATAATAATACATAGTGAAATTGAAATTAAAAAATAATTACAAGGATATAAAAATCCCTCTTATTTCACACTAACACCTACAATAAATGATTCATTATATGTAATCTCTCTCAACTCATCACAATCATCATTCTATAAAGTATAACAAATATTGTTCACACCAAATCCACAAACAAAAAATTAATATACTGAATGAACTCATCAGATTAGCTAGATTCAGTGCTTGAATAAGGCGAACATCGAAAGCACAACGGAAGCTCCAATCACGGCCACCGAGCTCGAAACGGATCCGGCTGCTCCGGCATCGGGTCCGGGCGCCGGCGCCGGAGAGAGATCTTGAGCGGTGGTGGCGGCGAAGAAAAGTGCTGCGACGAGAGCAGCGACGAAGGAGTTGACGGAGAATGCCATGACTCGTAAAAGCGTAGAGAGAAAGAGAAGGGAAAAAAAGAAGTGTTGTGAGGTTTTGTGTGAGGAAAGAGAGAAGAGAGGGTTATTTATAGTGTTTTGAAAAGGCGTGTGGGTCCCACGAACACGTGGGACAGGTGGGTGATGAGGAAGATGTGTGGTGGAAACAAATGGCAGTGAGTTGTGAGAGGTTTGGTTTGGTTTTGATGTTTGGAATTTTTCCAACTCATTAATTAAATCATTAAACAAACTTCATTAGTTGGAAAGAAATTATTAGAGTCCTCATTTTGTAAGTTAGAAACTAGTTTTTTCTAATGTTTGTAGCTGAAATTTGGCACTATGTAATAATACTCTTTCTATGTAAGAGTCTTTGTATGTAAGAATAGGTTATTAGAAAGAAAAAAAAAAAGATGTTTCATTTTCTACAAAAGCTAAAAATTATAGAGGCAATGAAGTTCAAATTATGGTAAAAAGTGGATCTTTTAATATGCATGGTATATGAGAGGTTTTTAGAAAATTTGGTGTATTAAGTTAAAGCATTCATCATTAAATCTTCGAAAAAAAATTCAATATGTATAATTATAAAAAAGTTGTATTTTAGTAACTATTGTTATTTATTAATAAAAAGTTTAATTAAATTATTAATCAATCACTAAAAATTTAGGCAACTCCAAATATAAAAAATCAAATTGACAACTAAGAAGTAAAAGTAATTCAAGTCACTAATTCAATCGTAAATATAGAAGTATATAAAGACTCACTTTTAATGACTTAGAATTTTATTAAATTTAAAATGAATTTTGTCTCTGATTCAATCGTTACTTATAAAATATTTAACCGTTGTGTTCAATCACTAATTTTATTTAAACTGAAATAGTTATTCAGTTAGATAGGTAATCAAAAGTAGAAAAATTTAGCAACAAATATTTTTCTATCGTTAAATAATAAATTTGAAAATTTTAGAATTTAAAATGTCAGTAGCTAATTTTATATACATCCTTATTTATAAATATTACTTTGACCTACAATCCTCTAACTTACTTATAGATGTTAAAAGTTTAATTATTTTAAATAATAATTAGCTCCAATATATAATATAGTATATATATAATTGAACGTAAAACGTATTACATAATCCAAATAAAACTATAATAAAAATAGTTTTAAATAAATATACAAACCTCAAAATTATTATATAATTAAATATACAATTAATTATTTTGTATTAGTCTATTATATCATCTTCACTATTATATAATTAAATATACAATTAATCATTTTCTATTGGTCTATTGTATCATCTCCACTAATAAAAAGATTCGAAAGATCTAATATAAAATTCTTCGTCTAAGCGTAAAATAAAATAAGTAATAATATTGTAGAATAAAATTCCACTCAAGATAATATATCTCTTAATCAGTTATGGTTTATGCATTTTAAAATATTATATTTAATTGAGAGATTTCTTGAATAACATATGAGAGTTAAAAGCTTTATAAACTCCTAAATGATCAATCTCATACATTTTTTCTTTACCAAATATAAATCGGGTCAACAAAAATGATATCACCATTAATTTGGTTGATAAAATATATTTATTAATACATTGAAAGTATCCATAATATGGCTATCTGTTACCTAAATATATTATCCCAATTTACTAATTTAGACTGTACATAACTAAATATATTAATACATAACTTCTTATCAAACCAATCCAATCATTCTAATTCCATATGCATGAGAATCTCAATTGCAATCTCAATCTTAGTTTTACGATTTTTTAGAGTTGTTTTATGCAAAATACGAATTATTGGAAAATAGGTAGAAGTTATTTTTTTTCCAATTTATGAGGGTCTTCAAAATTCAATTCAATAAAAATCTCTAAAATATTATAAATCTATTCGTTTAAATAATTATCAATATACTTATGTTTATATGCATTATTTAGTCACATGAATCATTATGCAAATAAATATTGTTTTCAAAAGAGAATTTAAAATTTATAATCTGTGTGAAATGAACTTCACGCCTAAGCAACTGCATAATCAGCTTGGTGTGTGGCACAATTCTTGAAAAAGGGTTAAATAACCATCACATGGTTCATGGAATATTTTGGTTTGACTTCTTCCCAGTTAAACTTCTCCCACCTTACCAAACTTCGTCAATAACATTTTTTTTCTCGGAATGTAAATAATGTTTCAAACTATCTCCATTTTTAACTCTATTTATATAACATTTTTGGAGAAATATATTATTATTATCATTATTATTCAAATCAACTCTATTTTCTTCACATAACTTTATACCAAAACACACAAGTCTTAGAGCTAATTTCTTCCACTCTAACAAGATTTATATGATTTTCTTTTGTACTTCTTCAACCACCATTTCCGCATATTCTTTGTCCATAATCGATTAGTGGCGGACCCTACTACAACGACGTCGTTTCACTGCGCGGTGAAAAGGAATCGTGGTCGTTTACACAATATATTTTTTTTCTGTCATTGTTCATCTTATATTTTCCGCTGCTTTCGTTGTGATTTTTTATCTTGCCATCGAGTTAAAACTACTTATGATTTTGTTCAGATTAAAAGACACAATTAATGTATCTTTTACAAGAATAAATAAATTAAATAAAATCCATTCTTATTTTAAATTTATAAAAGCTTTTAAGCATGAAATTGCGTATATATTATGAGTCCTAACTAGAACTATTCAATTCATCTCCAATTTAAGCATACTAAGAATAAAATTTGACTTGTAAAAATGAAGCAACAGAATGAATTATAAGAATAGTGGAGAATATTTATATTAACAATAATAATACATAGTGAAATGGAACAAATAAACAAGAATAACAAGGATATAAAAATCCTTCTTATTTCTCACTAACACCTACAATAAATGATTCATTATATTATAATCTCTCTCTTTCTCTCTCAACTCATCACAATCATCATTCTATAAAGTACAACAAATATCGTTCACACCAAATCCACAACAAAATTAATATACCGAAAGCACTCATCAGATCAGCCAGATTCAATGCTTGAATAAGGCGAACATCGAGAGCACAATGGAAGCTCCGATCACGGCCACCGAGCTCGAAACGGATCCGGCAGCTCCGGCATCAGGTCCGGGAGCCGGCGCCGGGGACAGATCTTGAGCGGTGGCGACGGCGAAGAAGAGTGCTGCGACGAGAGCAACGAGGAAGGAGTTGACGGAGAATGCGTTGGATGCCATGACTCGAGAAAGCGTAGAGAGAAAGAGAATCGAAGAAAGAAGTGTTGAAGGTGTTGTGTTGTGAGGTTTTGTTTTTTATTTTGCAATGAGAGAGAGAAGAGAGGGTGGTGGTATTTATAGCGTGGGAAAGGGGTGTGGGCCCCACGAAAACGTGGACAGGTGTGTGGTGAGGAAAATGTGTGGTGTGAATGAGCGGCGGTGAGTTGGTGACAGAGATTGTTCTGGACGCTTCGTTCCTTTTTTATGCGTTTTTGTTTCAAAGGTTCACGTTGAGTCCGTTCCGTTGTGATTGTGACGTAAAGTGAAATAACGTTACATGATCAATGATGGGAAACGGAGTAGCTGAAAAAACGGTTCCTTAAACGTAGGGTTTTGTTTGTTTGTTTACCTAAGGAAACTTCTGGATCTTATTATGGATACTGCAATAAATGAGAGATTTGTTTGATTATTCTTTACAAAAACAAAATAGCCACTAAAATTATTTTAAAATGTCATTTAAGGATGGAAACTAACATTTTCATATATATTTGAATTAAAAATAGGAATTAATTTATATAATAATAAATATATTATTATTAGTATGTGTGGACATGGATCTGATAGTTCTGTGCGGCAGGAGAAATGGACGTGGAAAAGTACTTTTGAAAGCGGAGAAAACGGACTTATTTGGAAAAGTTGAATTTTTGATAGAAGAGGAAAGAACCGTGCGTTGATTTGTGTGTCGTTGCTTTTGTTTTTCTTGGGTTACTTTATTGTCTTTCTTTTGGGTTTGCCGCAAAAGGAAAACCGAAGTAGCCGTTACTGCAGGAAAGCTCCGTCACAACGGCATTAAGAAAACGACGTCTACCTATCCATCATTTCAATTTTTCTTATAACATTTTATTATTAAGAAAAATGTTAATTCTATATTTATTTAATTTAATAATACTATTTATTTTATCGCAATAAAACTTTTCAATTTCGTTTTACTATTTTTATTTTTTTATTTATTTTTACTTTTCTAGAAAACAAGTAAATATAATTTATTTCATCAAATTGATGAATACCACATTATCATAATATCACGTGTGTTGTTAATGTGTGTTATTTATATTAAGTTAATTTTTTATAACGAGGTCCAATTTACCAATTTCACTCAATAAATTGTATTAACTCAATTTTATAAAATAACTAAATTAAAAATATTTAAAATAATAAAACAAAATTGAAAAAAATGTTAAAAAAAAACTGCTGAATGTATTTTCTTTTCCTTTTTTAGGTTCATGTTGCAAGGAATGTTGTTAATACAAGCTTGGATTTTTGTTTTATTTGATTGAATTGAGGTTTAATATCTTATAATATACTGACTCATTTTATACTGAAAAAGAAGGAAATTTAGCTTTAAGATGAACATTGATTGTAAGCAGAAAAATAAACATGTGCTGTGAGATAAGCTCAAATATGTGTTTTTCTAATTATTTTTTGTTTTGCCAATAAGACAATATAATTAATATTTTGTATGATTTAGATTAATTTACATATTATTAAATATTTTCCATTTTCGTAAATTTAAATTTTAAATACATATAGTAGAAAAAATTAACTTAAATGTGTGAAACATATTTGTGGTCAATAGTGAAAGATAATGTTGAAAAAACTACTCATGAGTTATAGTTATGAAATATCTAATGATAACTACAAGTATAAAATGGACAAATACAAATTTTTTAGTTTGATCCTTTTTGACTTGCAAAAAAATAAGACAGGGTAGGTTAGTTTGTTTTGATGAAATGTATTAAAAATATTAACCCTTTCCATCAAAGATGGGACACATAAGCTGGTGACCTAATATGTAAACTCTTTTTTAATTGTATATTTTTGAATTTTGTTTTATTTAATTTTATATTTCTATTGTTTTAAAAGTTATATACATATATTTTAAAAACACATTCAATATATATTTTTTTATTTTCAATTGATTAATTAATATTTTTAATCAGATAAATTAAAATAATTATTATTTTTATAAATTAAATTATTCTGTTATAATTAATAATTAAAATTTAATTTGTAAGTATTATTGATTTAAGTTATAATATTATTACATGTTCAGATCTCATAAATAACATAATATAAAATGTTGATTTTTTAAATTATTTTAATTTTAATTTAAGAAAAATGGGCGGGTAGGTTAGTGCATGTCTTCCCACCTTTAATTCATCAATTTAGCAAACTATGATAAACCAGAGCTGAGCAAAGGATTAAAAACACCTTACAAGTCAAGATTAATAATAACACAAGTTAGATAGTTTATTTTATGATATAATTCTACATTTTTCATGAATTATGCTTTTATGAATATTATATCTAGAAATATTGATTTTACATATTTGTTTGACTGAATTTTATAATTATTTTTATATAATTATTTCTAAAATAAAAGGAACAGCAAAAAGGAACAGCAAAATTTTATATTATTTTTATATAATTATTTTTAAAAATCTTGAAAAAAAATCAATCATTTAATTAAAATTTGCTTGTTGAAGTTTGTTTTTTTTTTTCCATATTTTCAAGAAAAATAAAAAATTGATTTATGTTTTTCTTTATGTTTTTTTTCTCTAAAAAAAATTAAAGTTTGATCTTACTAAAAACAAATAAAATAAAAAAGAATTAATTAC